>OJOF01000970.1_pt1 | contig 23901 bp, 19 predicted proteins | sample 1598181 | NCBI WGS metagenome assembly OJOF01 (sample SAMN01915226, study PRJEB22387) | human gut metagenome | isolation source: stool | host: Homo sapiens | place: USA
CGGGCCCGCTCCCTTACGTACCACCATTGGAAACTTTGGCTGATACTTTGAAAGCGATGAGGCTTTTGTTGGCAGGACCTTGGGGACCGATTGGAAACTTTGGGACCGCCTTAAACGTTTGGCTGGATGGGGCTTTGGGTACCCTTTTGCTTAGTTTTGGGTTGTTTTATTAGCTTTGGAGGGTTTGGTTATGGAGTATTTGGATCTGGCTCGGGGTCGGTATTCTTGTCGTTTGTTTGAGAATCGTTCTGTGGAGCAGGCTGTGGTGGATGCCATTGTTGAGGCTGGGCGTATTGCTCCTTCTGCTTGTAATAATCATCCAACCCGTGTGATGGTGTTAGATACGCCCGAGCTTTTGGAGAAGGCGGCTGCTTGTCAGCCTCGGTTTGCTCGTGATGGGTCCATCTTTGGCGCTCCGCTCATCTTCCTCATTTGCAGCGTTACCGACGACGCTTGGGTTCGCCCCTATGATCAGATGAACTCCAGCGCTATCGACACCTCGATTGTTTGCGATCATATGATGATGGAGGCCGAGGAGCAAGGCCTGGGAACGTGTTGGGTATGCCATTTTAAGCCCGAGCTAGCCCGAGAGCGGTTCAACCTGCCCGAGGGCGTCTATCCCTATCACATGCTCGTCTGCGGCTATCCTGCCGACCACATCGCCGATCCCGAGCATCGCGATGCCCGCACCATTCCCCTCTCCGACTTCCTCCTCAAGTAGTTTTTGGCACATGCCCTAAAATCTACTTTTTACCACGCGCCCTTTGCCGAGTTCTGCCCTATCACACGCAGAGCTCGGCGTTTTGTTTCCCAACCCGTATGCAGCCACAAAAGAGGAGCCCGCAGGTGCGAGCTCCTCTTAAGGACACGAGATTGTAGCTCTGGCGCTAGTCCAGGTCGTCGGCGGCAAAGTTGTCAATCGGGGCGAAGGGGTCAGCCACGGGAACAACCGGATCAGCGACAGGCAGCGGCTCGGCGGCGGGAACGGTCACTGCAGGAGAAGCCGCAGAACCGACCGGCGTGGAGGCCATAAGGTCGGACGGGAAGGAATTCTGCGCATCGTCCATGAAGTGCTGGATGAGCTTGAGGTACTCGGCTTTGAACTCCTCACGGGAAGCCTTCAGACGGTCGATCTCCTCGAGCTCGGCCTGCTTCTCGGTCAGGGCCTGACGGATGACCTCGCGGGCCTTGGCGTCGGCTTCGTTGCGGATGCGCTCAGCGTTCTCGTTGGCATCGTTGACGATGCCCTCGGCGGTCTGCTGGGCAGCAATCAGCGCAGCGGAGATCTGGCGCTCCTGAGCGGAGAAGTCGGGTGCGGGAGCGGCCACAGGAGCGGCGGGAACGGCCTGAGCGGCAGCGTCCTGAGCCTGGGCAAGCTGAGCCTGCGTGTCGGCAAGCTGCTGCTCGGTGGCAGTCAGACGACCCTTAAGATCGACAATCTTGGCAAGCATAGCGTCAACCTCGGAGGACAGCGTCTCCAAAAAGACGTCGACCTCGGCGGGATCATAGCCGCGCTTGGCCTCAGAGAAAGTCTGAGCCTGGATGTCAGCAGGGGTAATAGCCATAACAAGTTCTCCTTTATCATCGCCTTGGCGCCGGGCGCCCGACGTAAGTTACTAAGCCAGTTCTATACGAGTATACCTATAAGAAGCTGCAGAATCAGCCTCTGCACCAACTGCAACGCAATAATCGCAACGACCGGCGAAAAATCAACGCCGCCCAACGGCGGAATAAACCGACGAAACAGGTTGAGCCACGGACCGCAGACGCTATCGAGCACCGCGGCGATATCCTGCAGCAGGCCGCCCTGCTTCATGGGAATCCACGTCATAAAGCAGTAGACGACAATGAGCGTGGAATAGAAGTTGAACAGCGTGTTGACCAGCTGGACGATAGTGTAGATGTTGATGGGAATCTCCTCGTCTTGTCTTTACTTAAGATAGCCGTCAGCACGAAGCTTCTTGAGATCGGAATCTTTGACCTCGCAGCCGGCGGGCAGCACCATGAACACGCGGTCGCCCACCTCCTTGACCGTGGCACCCAGACCGCAGGCAAAGCCGTAAGAGAAGTCCAAGACGCGCTTGGCAACTTCGGTGCGTACGCCCACAAAAATCAGTGCGACAGGCTGCTTGGTGCGAACGCGGCGCACCACAGTCTCCACGTCGTCATAGCTCTCGGGGCGCAGGACATAGGCCGGCAGCTGCGGCGTGGCGTTGATGATATTGCTCGCATAGGCCGAGGCATCGCTCGGTGCAGGCGCGGGTGCAGCGGCGGCACGGGCGCGGGTATTCTCGGCGTAGCTCGACGGCGTGTCATAGGCACCGGGACGATAACCGCTCGCAACACTGTCCTGCGAGCGCGAAGGCGGGTTATACGTCGTGGCATGGCGGGAGTCATCGCCGACCAGCTGACCGGAGCGCGTATACACGGCAACCGACTCAGCTTCACCGCGGCGCGTCTGACCAAGCAGGCCGTTGCTCGGCTCGTCTTGGGTGTAGAAGCCCTCGCCCGAAGCACCGCTGTAGCCGTTGCCCTGATAACTATCGTCATAGCCGTCATCGTAGCCGTAGTCGTCGTCCTGGCCATAACCCTGGTCGTAACCCTGCTGGCCGCCCAGGTGCATCTTATTTTTAATCTCGTCAAGGAAGCCCATGGTTGTGTCCTCTCGCGGTTTAGTGCAGGCGCCCCGATAATCAGTGCGCACTTCAGAGCCTTATTTTACTGCAAACTCCGGGCTAAATACTACCCTGCCCAGGCGAACGAGCGTAGAGCCCTCCTCAAGGGCAGGCTCAAAGTCTTCGCTCATGCCGCAGGAAAGCTCAGGCAGGTTCAAATCGGGATGCGCCGCCTCCAGCTCATCCCTCAGCTCACGAAGCCCCGCAAAGGTGCGGCGTGCCATATCCTTATTCCCCCGGGGCGCCATAGTCATAAGCCCCTGTACGCAAATTCCCTCAAGTTCCGCAAGCTCACCCGCGGCGGCGCGAATCTCATCGGGCGAAAAGCCTCCCTTCGACTCCTCACCACTCACATTGACCTCAATGAGCACACGCTGGGGGCCGGCGAGTTCGCCTGCCTCAATCTTGCGGGCAGCACGGCTCGAGATCGCCTGCGCCAGATGCAGCGAACCCACCGAGTGAATCAGCTCGGCTGAGCCCAGCACCGCATTGATCTTATTGGTCTGCAGGTTGCCGATCATATCGAAGCGCACCTCGGGCAGCTCCGGATGCTCCGCCAAACCTGTGAGCTTGCGAACCAGCTCCTGCGGGCGATTCTCGGCAAAATGGCGATACCCCGCCCGGATGGCGGCAACGGTCTCATCGACACCAACGGTCTTGGACACGGCAATGAGGCGCGCGGCGTCGTGGGGACGGCCCGCGCGATCGAGCGCCGCATAAAAACGTTCCAGAATCTGCTCGCGGCGAGCGCGCATCAAGTCCAAATAGTTATCCATTGCCAATCGCCTCCGCTGACAGCCAAACAAGTAGTCCCATGCTATCGCAAGAGCGCGGCCCCGCATGTGCAAGGCCGCGCTCACTTAGGTATTTACAATCTTTCGACGAACGGAATTACTTACTCCTCGTCGTCCTCGCCATCGTCCTCGTCCTCAAGATGATCGAGCAGGTAGCGAAGACCCTCGCTGACCTCGTTAGTGGGCACCTTGGCAACGTAGCGAGCGTCGACGGCGGGCCTCATGATAACACCCTCGCCCGAAGGCACGCGCATGCTCTCGAGCTCATCCTCATCAGTGCGGGCGATATCGCCGACATTCATGCGCTGACCAGTCAACAGGAAGGTCAGACGGCAAGCGGCATCGATGGAAATCGAAGCGATGCGATCGAGGTAGCGCGAAACCATGATGGCGCGGCGCAGGTCGTCATAGTTGCTGTCGTCGTCCATAAAGTCGCCCGTATCCATACGGTTAAAGGTGCGGAAGAACTTCTCGTAGGCGGCGTGCACTGGCTCGTCCTCGACGGCCAAGTTGCAGATGATGGACATGTCGTTGGTGACGAGCGCGGAAAGCGAAGAGCCCAGCACCTGGTAGACGGCCTCAGCCTCGGCCTCGACCGTGCCGACAAGCTCCTTGGGCAGCGAGATGTCGGCCTTGATCATATGACGCGTGGCGCGGCAAATCTGGCGAACCTTATCGGTCATGCGCTGCAGGTTAAAGTCGACGTAGATGATCGTCTGCAGCAAGCGGAAGTCGGAGGCGACCGGTGACTGCGTGGCAATCAGGTTGTAGCAGACGGCCTCCAGGTTGGCGCAGCGTGCGTCAATCGAAAGCGTGCGCTTCTTGGTCTTGGTGGCGAGCTTGCGGTCGTCGGTCACATAGGCCTTCACGGCATCGTGGAGGGCCAGATCGACGGCCTCGTAGATGCTCAGCATCTCGTGACGGGCCTCGATGAGCTGACGGGAAAACAGTTTGCGCATGGTTCACTCCAATCAGTTGGGTGCGGTCATGCCGCCCGCACAGTGAATACGCACCGGACCAGATCCGATCGGCTTGGGACTAGTCGCACCGATCAGCCAAAGCGGCCGGTGATATAGTCTTCCGTCCGCGAGTCCACCGGGCTGGTGAAGATCGCGTCGGTTTGACCATACTCGATGAGCGTGGCGGGCTCGCCGGCAACTTCCTGCAAGAAGAATGCGGTGTAGTCGCTAATGCGAGCTGCCTGCTGCATTGAATGCGTGACGATGATGATCGTCATCTCGGGCGCCAGCTCGGCCATCAGATCCTCGACCTTAGAGACGGACGTGGGGTCGATGGCGGAGCAGGGCTCGTCCATCAGAAGGACATCGGGTTGCACCGCAAGCACGCGCGCGATGCACAGACGCTGCTGCTGACCGCCCGAGAGCGCCAAACCATCCTTGTTGAGCTGATTGGATACCTCTTTCCAGAGGTTGGCGCGCTTGAGCGATTCTTCCACGATGTCATCGAGGTCACTTTTGCTAGTCACGCCCTGCAGACGAGGGCCAAAGGCGACATTCTCGTAGATGGATTTGGGAAACGGATTGGGCTGCTGAAAGATCATGCCCACGCGGCGACGGAGGTCGACCGGGTCGACACCCTCGGCATAGATATCGTTGCCGTCGAGCGTCATGGTGCCCTCGATGCGCGTCCCCTCGATCAGGTCATTCATGCGGTTGATGCAGCGCAAAAACGTCGACTTTCCGCAACCCGAAGGGCCAATGAAGGAGGTGATGGCGTTTTTGGCGATGTTGAGGTCAAGCCCCGTCAGCGCATGAAAGTCACCGTACCAAAAGTTGAAATCCTTGGCCGTAATGGCCGCTTGCTCCAACGTGGGAGCGGACTGATAAACGGACATGGGACTCCTTAACTAGCGACGCTTGCGCGACAGGAAGCGCGCAAACAGGTTGAAGGCCAAAATGATCACCATCAGCAAGAGCGCGGTGCCGTAGGCTGCGTTCATGTTGATGCCGTCGTTGGCAAGCAGGTACAGGTGAACGGTCATGGGACGACCGGAATCGAGCGGCGAAATAGGTAGATTGATGGCCTGCCCCATGGTGTAGAGCACCACCGCGGTCTCGCCAATGGCACGGCCGATGGCGAGGACGATGCCCGTGGCAATACGGCCAAAGGCAGAAGGAAGCACGATCTTGGAGACAACCTGCCACTTGGTGGCGCCCAGACCGTACGCGCCCCAACGGATATAGCGCGGAACGGCGCGAATGGCCTCTTCGGTGGTGCGCATGACGATGGGAAGCATCAAGAGCGCGAGTGCCAGGGCGGCAGAGACCATCGAAAGGCCCAAGCCCATGGCCTCGACAAACAAGGCGTAGCCAAACAGACCCATAACGATGGAGGGCACCGAGGCCAAAGCGTCAGCAGCGTAGCGAATGAGCTCGACGACCTTGCCCTGCTTGGCGTACTCGGCCAGATAGACGGCTGCCAGCACAGCGATCGGCGTGCAGATAAGCATGGCGAGCGCCGTCACATAGACGGTCGAGACGATCGTGGGCCAAATACCGCCCTCGGCGTTGACGCCCTGGGGCCAACCGAAGATAAAGTCGAGCGAGATGTGTGGCAGGCCGTTGATGACCACGTAGGCGATGATAGCGACCAGCACCAGCGTGGTGATGTAGGCAGCGGCACGGAACACGCCAAGCATGATCTTGTTGGACAGGTCCTTGTTGATGCGGCCCTTCTTGCCGTGGGAAAGGGCACGCTTGATGCGCTCGCGCGACGAGGTCGTATTGACCGTCGCGTCAACGGAATCGGACATAGCCTACCCCCTCTTCTTCTTGGAAATCAGACGGACGATGCCCACCAGCGTGGCGGAGATGATAAACAGGACCACGCCCATGCCGAACAGCGCCGAGCGATGCAGACCCGAGGAATAGCTCATGTCGAGCGCAATCTGGCTCGTGAGCGTCGAGATGGGACTCGCAATGCTGTCGGGAATAACCGGGGCGTTACCCACGACCATGAGCACGGCCATGGTCTCGCCGATGGCACGGCCCATACCCAGCACGATGGCATCCACGATACCCAGCTTGGCGGCAGGTAACACGACCTTATAGATGGTCTGCCACTTGGTGGCGCCCATGGCATAGGATGCCTCGCGAATGCCCATGGGAATGGAATTGAGGGCATCGATGGTGAGCGTGGTGATGGTGGGGACGATCATGATGGCAAGCACGAACCACGCCGTCAGTGCGCCAAAACCAAGACCGCCGGTCAGTTGTGCGATAAACGGGCGGATGATGATCATGCCGAAAAAGCCGTAGATGATAGAAGGGATGCCGGCCAGCAGGTCGACGGCAGGGCTGATGAGCTTGCGCACGCGCTTGCCGGCGATCTCGACCAGGTACACGGCCGTACCCACACCTAGCGGCACGCCCATGGCGAGCGCACCGACGGTCACTAGACCTGAGCCGGCAAGCAGCGACATGATGCCGTAGTGGCCCTCAGAGGGCGCCCACGTAAAGCTAAAGAAGTCCGCCAGACCGATGTCGGTAAAGACGGGCAGCGCCGAGTACGTGGTAAAGACAAAAATCAGGATGACGGTAACGACCGCCAAGAACGCGCAGGCAAAGAAGATCCACTGCAGCGCCTTCTCCTTGATATAGGTACTGCGCGATACGAGTGCCAGCTCGCGCTTCTTGGGCGTCTGAACATTCTGCTCAGTCTGGGAGTTTTCCTGTGCTTCCATGCTACTCACTCCCCTTCTCGTCGTTGGTGACGGGAATAAAGCCCGCCTCGCGAATCTGCTTGTCCATCTTTTCGGACGTCACGTAGTCGATGTAATCCTGCGCCTGCTGCGAAGGCGTACCCTTCACAAAGAAGTAAAGGTCGCGCGAGATGGGATAGCCGCCGCTCGCGACCGTCTTCTCGGACGCCTCAACATGATTGACCGAGACGGCCTTGACCGAGGTCTTGGCGTTGAGGCTATCGACGAAGCCCAGCGAAATGTAGCCAATGGCACCGCGCGAACGAGATACCACGTCGCGTACCTGGCCCGTACCCGAAAGAACAGCCGAGCGGCGATCGAACAGCATGCCGTCCATCACGATGGTACGGAAGGCCTCGCGCGTACCGGACGCCTCGTCTCGGTTGATGACCTGAATCCTCAGGTCCTCGCCACCGACCTCTTTCCAATTGGTAATCTTGCCGGCGTAGATATCGCGGAGCTGCTCGGTCGAGAGGTTATCGACGGGGTTGTCGTCGTTCACGATGACCGCAATACCGTCGTGGGCAATGACGATGGGAGTCAGGCCCAGATCCTGTTCGTCGGCATTGAGCCCACGGGAGGAGCTGGCGATATCGGCCGTGCCGGCGCTGACGGCCTCGATCCCAGCGGAAGAACCCAAACCGGAAACGAGCACGTCGATGCCGGTCTCCTCCTTAAAGCCCTCGGCCGCAATCTCGGCGATAGGAAGGCAGGTCGTGGAGCCGGCCACGGTAATGGAAGAGGTAGAAGATCCCGAAGAACAGGCGCACAGCGTAAGCGTAAGCACAGCGGCGCTCAGGACCGATACGATCTTTCTCATAGCATCACGCCGATCGCAGCATGGCGCCCACAGGTGCCGTCCTCGTTACGGTAGGAATAAAAGCGGTCGTTCTGACGCACGGTCGAAAGCTGGGTATCCACGATATTATCCGCGTCGACACCGACATCTACCAGCGCCTCGCGAATGGCAGCGGAAAGATCGAGCATGCGAGAGGTATTCGCATCGATGCAAGAGAACTCGGCGGCAAAGCGATCCATGAGTTCCTGGGATACCTCATATTCGTCACCCAAGATATGGGGGCCGATATAGGCGGAAACGTCGCTCGCATCGCAACCGGCAGCATCGCAAAGCGCCTGGCACGCCTTGGCGGAAATACGTGCAATCGTGCCCTTCCAACCGGAGTGCACCACGGCAAATCCGCCGGGGGCCACCAGCACCACGGGAACGCAGTCGGCAAAGCAGAGCAGCACGGGCACGTTATGCGCCGTGCAGACGATGGCATCACAGCCCTCGGCAATCTGCTCACGAACGTCCTCAAGGTCATCGGCGCCGTTCGAGGTCACCGCAACGATATGATCACCATGGACCTGATTGGGAACGAGCAGGTTGTGCTCGCACTCGGCGGCACCCATAGCCTCGAGCGCACGACGACGATTTTCTTGAACAGCAAAGGGGTCATCGCCAACATGCGAGCCCAAGTTGAGTGAGGAGTACGCATCTTCGGAAACGCCACCGGCACGCTCGGTGAAGGCAAAGCGAACATCGGATGTCGCGCCCTCCACCAACGTAACTCCATCATGGTCGACACGCGAAACTTTGTCCGCACGTGCTGCCATACTAAAGCCTCCTAATAACACAAGTACCGCGGCATCGCCGCTACAGCCCGCGTTTATACGGCTGTCATACTTCTCTAAAAGGATACCTGCTGCGCTGGAGGCAATCGTAAAGGGAACGTAAAGAGATTGGAGGTTCTAGTTTACAAAGTCGAAATAAAAAGGGCGCGTCCATACGGACACGCCCCTGTGCACAACAATGCAAAGAACGACTTAGAAGCTACCGCGTTTCAGGAAGTCGGGAAGCTCGAACTGATCGTTGCCGAAGTTAGGAAGCTCGGTGCCACCGACGTTGCGGGTCGGAGCGGCCTGAGCCGGGCTCGTGGCAGGAGCGGTGCGCTGCGGCTCAGCGGAGGCAGCGGCCTTGCTCTGAGACTGCTGAGCAGCAAAGAGCTCGTCCTGACGGTTGACGTTGGAGTCGGAGAAGCCCGTAGCGATGACGGTGATACGCACCTGATCGCCCAGGGACTCGTCGACAACGGTACCGAAGATGATGTTGGCCTCGGGGTCGACGGCGTTGGCGACAACGTCGGCGGCGTCGCTGATCTCCTGGATGCCCAGGTCCTTGGAACCGGCAATGGAGAGCAGCACGCGCGTGGCGCCATCGATGGAACTCTCGAGCAGCGGGCTGGAGATGGCCTGCTGGGCAGCGTCGACGGCACGGGTGTCCCCAGAAGAGGTACCGATACCCATCATGGCGGTACCGGCCTGCTTCATGATGGTCTTAACATCGGCGAAGTCCAGGTTGATGATACCGGGGACGGTGATGAGGTCGGTGATGCCCTGGGTGCCCTGGGAAAGGACGCCATCGGCAATCGCGAAGGCCTCGAGCATGGTGGTCTTCTTCTCGGCGATGTCGAGCAGCTTATCGTTAGGGATGACGATCATGGTGTCGACGCAATCGGAGAGGGTCTTAATGCCCTCCTCGGCGCTCTTCTTGCGCTTGCGGCCCTCGAAGGTGAAGGGCTTGGTCACGACGGCGACGGTCAGCGCACCGACCTCGTTCATCGCGATATCGGCAACGATGGGAGCAGCGCCGGTACCGGTGCCACCGCCCTCGCCGCAGGTGATGAACACCATGTCGGCGCCAGCGAGCGCCTCGGCAATGTCGTCGCGGGACTCATCGGCAGCCTTGCGGCCAACCTCGGGGTTGGCGCCGGCGCCCAGGCCGCGGGTAAGGTCGGTGCCGATGTGCACCTTGATATCGGCATCAGAGATCGCGAGTGCCTGAGCATCGGTGTTGATGGCAACAAACTCGACGCCGCGGATGCCCTCTTCGATCATTCGATTGACCGCGTTGGTACCGCCGCCGCCGACGCCGACCACCTTAATGACGGCAAGGTAGTTGTTGATCTCTGTCTCGTGCATGTCGGTCCTCCGAACAAAGGTTATAGCCATAGCATGGGTCGACCCCTGCGCACATTAACCTTCAGGTTGAAAGTAAATGCAAAGGTAAACCGTATTATGTTTGCACATTATGAACGTATCAGTCAAATAATTGACCGTGAAAACCAAACAAACCAGATAAACGGCGTGGTATGGCCCCTCAACAAAGCATCAACCAGCGCTACGAGGTCGGAGCGTTCCTAAATGTATAGTTACCCGGAGAGCGCACATTGATATACGTTACGCCCTCTACCTGCGAAAGCAGCTTGGTGACTACGCGCTCCTTCTTGACGATATCGTTCGAATCGCCCAGCGACACCTCAATGCCGTTATTGAGGTTTGCCGAGATGGCTTCGACCGAAGGCGTGGAAATATCCTTGACTTGTCCCAAGAACTCGCTCGAAAAACCACGCACATAATCCAAGCCAGCCTTAACGGCCTTGGAGCTCACCGCCTGGCCGGAAACCGGAGCGACATCCGCCGAGACATCAGTCAACAACACCGCGCCATAGTGCTTAGCGAGCGCCAGCGCGGCATCAATGCCGGTCAGGGTATTTGAGCCCTGCCCCGTCGTGATGACGTTGCCCTGGTCATCCACTTCGACCGACGTCGACAGCGGGGCGATCCAGGTGTCATCATCCCCGATGGCCCAGGCAAGGTCATCGGAGCTGATATAGGCAATTGCAATGACCTTGCGCTCCATCGGCGTAATGATGAGCGTATGTGGGAACTGACGCTGGACATCCACGCCCGAGACCCACGGGTTCTGCTTGAGGTCCTCGGTAATCTGGTCGGGATCGACGTTAAAAAGCGACGTTCCCTCGGGCAAATCGATCAGCTGGATAGCATCGTGCTTCGTCACATGCTCGCTTCCTTGAATCTGAATATCAGTGGCGGTAAACAATCCAGAGTTGATCACCACGATAGCAACGACGACGAGCACGGCCAAGACGGCCAAAACGCCGCCCACGATTTTGCCTTTGCCTGTAACGACAGAAGCGGCGTCTGATGTTTTATTTGCCATCGCCCTAAGTGAAGACAACGGGTTGACGCTTTTTTTACCCGAAGGCTTCTTGGCGGTAGCCGGCACCGATGTCAGCGAGCGCGGTTTCGATGCGCCCAGCGTGCGACCTGGACGCGGCGCTTTAGTTCCCGTCGAGGGCTTAGGAGTTGCCATGGGACGGGCAGGTTTGGCGCCCATAACAGGCTTTGACGTCACCGAGGGACGCGAGGACTTTTTTGCGGCCGGACGATTACCGAGCTGCGAGCCGACGACCGGACGACTGGTCTGTCGAGCATGCCCGACAGACTTAGAGTGCGCGACGGTATTGCGTTGAGGTTTGGCAGGCGCGCCGGAACGCCCTCCGGCGCGGCGGAAGGTGGGTTTCGATGCTCTAGAAGCCGAGGAATTTAACTTCCGGTCTGAGCTCGATGCCATACGCCTCCCTCACCTTTCCGTGCACATGTCTGATAACCGCGGCAACGTCATCGGCCGAGGCAGTTCCGTTATTAACGATAAAATTAGCGTGAACGGGCGAAACTTCCGCGCCGCCAATCGAAAAACCCTTTAATCCACAATCCTCGATAAGCTTGCCCACACTCGCATCGGGCGGGTTACGAAAGACCGACCCGCAGGATGCGCGACCCATGGGCTGCGTACGCTTGCGCCTCGTCAGGTACCGTTCCATGCGCTCGCGAATGTCGGCCTTGGGCGCCGGTTTAAGCTTGAGCACGCACTCGAGGATGATCTCATTGCGGGGAAGGCTACATTCGCGGTAGCCCCAAGTGATCTCGGACCCCGCATAATGCTTGATACCGGATGCCGGGTCAAACGTTACGACATCCTCAACCAGCGAGCCAATCCACTCGGTCCGTGTGCCGGCATTCATAGATATCGCACCGCCGACCGACCCAGGGATGCCAACGGCAAACTCAAGGCCCGAGAGGCTACGCGACAGGGCATCGTTGACCAGGCGCGCAAACATCACGCCCGCACCGACCGTCAGCGTACAACCGTCATCGGCAACAACCGTGCGCTGAAACTCACGTCCGAGCGAAATGACGGCACCGCGATAACCGCCATCGGCAACCAGCAGATTGGAGCCCTTGCCGATGATGACCCACGGCACCCGCTCGCGATCGAGCACCGCCACGGCGCGGCGGAGGGCATGATAGCTATGGCACGTCACAAAGAGGTCAGCCTTGCCGCCGATACGATAGCTCGTATGACGCGCAAGGCGCTCGTCCTCGATCACATCCGTGTCGATCATGCCCGAGAGCGCCATGACGGCGTTAAACAGACCCATTAGACTTAAGCGTCTTTCTTGGCAGTCAAATACTCGATAAACTCGGGGCCGACGGTCGTAACGTCACCGGCACCCATAGTGAGCAGCAAGTCGCCCTCGCCCACCATCTGCTCGAGCTCCTGGTTGAGCTCAAGACGGCTGGAGCAGTACACGACCTCCTTGCCAGGATGCTTGGCGCGCACGGTATCGGCGAGCATCTTAGAGGTGACACCCGGGATGGGCATCTCGCCAGCCGAGAACACATCAATCAGCAGCAGTTTATCGGCATTGGCAAATGCATCGGCAAAGTCGTCGCACAGGGCCTGCAGGCGCGAATAGCGGTGCGGCTGGAACACGACGTCGACGTGCTTGTAGCCCAGCGACGAAGCGGCAGCAAGCGTCGCCTTGATCTCGGTGGGGTGATGGCCGTAATCATCGACCACGGTGATGCCATCGATATCGCCCACGTGGGTAAAGCGGCGGCGAACGCCCTCAAAGCTCGAGAGCGCCTTGGCGGCGGCGTCGATGTCAAGGCCCAGGACATGGGCGACGGTGAGCACCGCCGTGGCATTGAGCATGTTGTGGCGACCGGGATTGCTCTTGATCTCCACGGCATGTTCAGTGCCATCCTCAAAGCGAACGATAATGTCACTCTGGATACCCTTGACATCCGGGTGCATGCAGACGATGTCGTTGCTCTCGGCAAAGCCGTAGGAAAGCACGTGACGGCCCGTCGACTTGGCGAGCTCGACCAGATGCGGGTCCTCACCGCAGACGATGACGGTGCCGTCCTCGCCCACCAGGCTCATGAATTTGGCGAAAGTTGCCTCGATCTCCTCGATACCCGAGTAGTGATCGAGGTGGTCGGCCTCGACGTTGGTCACAATGACTACGTTGGGGTTCAGGAACAGGAAGGAGCTGTCGGACTCGTCGGCCTCGGCGACAAAGTAGTCGCCCGAGCCGTTCTTGCCGTTCGTGTCATAGCCCTCGACGATGCCGCCGATCAAGAAGCTCGGATCCAGACCCATGCGGTCGAGCATGGTGGCGCACATCGAAGACGTGGTGGTCTTGCCATGCGTGCCGGCAACAGCGACGGTGGTGTAGCCGTGGCCCAAAGCAGAGAGCATCTTGGCACGGGGCCACACGGGAATACCAAGCTCGCGAGCGCGCACGAGTTCGGGGTTGGACTCCGGAATAGCGGTGGAGACAACAACCACGTCGGGCTTGACCTCGTCGATCGTGGCGGCCTCATGGCCCACATGCACCTTCACACCAGCGCGGGTAAGCTGGCGGATATAACGTGACGTCTTAAGGTCGGAGCCGGTAACGGCATAACCGCGCTCGTGAAGAACGAGGGCGATGCCGCTCATGCCGGCGCCGCCGATACCGATAAAGTGGGCGCTCTTAAACTCGGGCGCGGAGGTTGCAGTCTGGGAATCAGCCATGTGCTCGTGTACTCCTTGCGTAAACACTGCCTGTAACCCGTTAACTGTACCGCACCTACCGCATCAGCGCGAGGGCGACCGACGATATCCCGTCTAACTAACGCAAACCCTCTACCGCATCCGCCAGAAGAGCGGCGGCCCTATCCTGAGCCAGACCACGCGCCGCCTGACGCATGGCGTCGCGCGCCGCCGCGTCATCGACCAGGTGCAGCAGTTCATCGGCAAAGGCAGAACCGTCGATATCGGCATCGGCGCAGAGCACGCCGGCCCCGGCGTCGACCAGATACCGGGCATTGGTGGTTTGGTGATCGGCCGTGGCGTGCGGGTACGGCACGAGCACCGAAGGCACGGCGAGTGCAGCGATCTCGGCCACGCTCGATGCGCCCGAACGCGAGAGCACCAAATCGGCAGCAGCCAGCATATCGCCCATGTTGTCGATGTAAGGCTGGACGCGGTAACGCTTCGCCTCCTCGGGCGTCAGCGCCAAAGCGCGCTCGGTCTCCTCAAAGCCGTCGGCACCCGTCGAATGCAACACATAGAGGTTCTTGCGCGAAAGCAGCTCGTTTTTGAGCGAAGCCACGCGCTCGTTGAGGTGCTGGGCGCCAAGTGAACCGCCAAAGACGAGCAGCAGCGTAGCGTCCTCGGGAACGCCAAGTGCCTTGCGGCCGCGAGCGCGATCGCCCTCGATCACCGAGCGACGTACGGGGTTGCCGGTCATGAGCACGTGGTCAGGGTCACCTTCGCGCTCAAAGACCGAACGCGCTGCCGGCACCGAGATGCACACGCGGGCGGCGTGGGAGTTCATCATCTTGTTGGCCAGGCCCGGAACAGAGTTCTGCTCATGCAGCAGATACGGAACGCCCGCGCCCTTGCACCACCCCAGCAGCGGAACCTCGACATAGGCACCAAAACCAATGGCGGCATCGGGCTTGCCGACCTTTGAGAAATGACTGGCGAGCGCACGCTTGGCTTTGTTGACACGCCACAGCGAGGTCAGCGCCGTCCAAGGACGGGAGCGGTCGAAGCCCGTGACCGTAATGGGCACAAAATCAAACCCAGCCTCGGGGACCAGACGACCCTCGAGCTTGCGCGACTGGCCCACGAACACAACGTGGTGGCCACGGTCACGCAGTTCTTCAGCCAAGGCGAGCGCGGGGTTGATGTGTCCTGCCGTGCCGCCGGCTGCAATAGCAACGGTCATTTTATCGGTCATGGTAGTCCCTTCGTACACGCGGTCCCTGGTCGTCGGTACGCAGACGCGCCGACGGGTCCGAGTTCAAATCGATTCGATTATATCCGCCGCCCGCGTTGCGAGGGCTGGGGCGCTGCGGACGACCTTGCGGAGCCGTTCGCGAGCGTGGACGAGCTGCCGGCTCGGTCGCAGAGCCATCCAGGACGGTAAAACCGTTACGCGAAGATCGCTCGCCGCGCACGTGGGGCACGCCGGCAGTACTCTCATCCATAACGGCAAAGCTCTCACGGCGGCGGTCATACTCATCGCGGCGGGCGCTCTCGTACGAAACGCGCAAGATCAACCCGGCAAGCATGAGCGACACAATAATCGACGAACCGCCGTAGCTAATAAACGGCAGCGGTTTGCCCGTCATGGGAAACACGTTGAGGATGCCCAGCGCGTTAATCAAAAACTGCACCGCGAGAATGACCGCGGAGCCAGACGCCATAAGCGCGCCCCGACGATCGGTCGCCTGCTCGGCAATGCGAAACGCCGAGTAGATCAGCATCGCAAACACCAAGAAGAACAGCACGGTTCCGACAAAACCGACTTCCTCGCCAATGATGGCCAGGATGTAGTCGTTGTGCGCTTCGGGCAGATACGAGTACTTCATGGTTGAGTTGCCGATGCCACGGCCGAACAGACCGCCCGAGGCAAAGGCCATGATGGCAAGCGTGGCCTGATAGCCGTCACCATACTCGTCGGCCCAAGGGTTCAAGGCAACCTGAATACGCACCATACGGTACGGCTCTGCGACAAGCGCAATCACGATCACGAGAATGCCGAAGATTAGCACGCCAATGATAAATCTGGGGTCGAGACCCGCAAACAACGCCATGCACATGAGGGTCAACAGGATGATCAGGACAGTACCGAAATCGGGCTGGATAAAGATCAGAAAGAGCGAAATGCCCAGGTAGATGCCCATCTTGCGAAGGAATTCGTTGATGTTGCCACCGGGCGAAAAGAAGCGATCAAGCATGATGGCCGAATACGCAATGGCAAATGGCTTTAAAAACTCGGAAGGCTGGAACTGAATACCGGCGATGTTGAGCCAGCGCGTGGCGCCGCGGCTGCCGCTGCCCACCAAGAACACCAGAAGCAGTAGCCCTATCATGCCGATGAGGAAGATCCTGAGCACATCCTCCCCAAACCAGCTGTCCGGCAAAACGCGCACGATGGCAATCAGCGCCAGAACACCGACCACGGCAAACGCGGCCTGTCGACCCAGAAAAAACGTCGCCGAGCCATTCTCGTGCAGCGCCTCGACCGAAGACGCCGAGTACACCATCAGCAGGCCAAAGCATACCAAGGTAAACAAGCAGGCCATGAATATCAAACGGGGGCGCATGATACGGGCGGGAACGCCGGCAATATAGCGTTCGCTAAACGACTGCCCGCCGCGGCCGGAACGCGGTGTGGTGCGACGTGAGGAAGCACGGTCCGAGTCGGGCCTCCTCATACCTTGTCGGGGGCTCTCCTCTCTCACCGCAACCCCTATTCCATTTGTGATTTCGCCGCAGCGGCAAGCTGAGCCACGTAGTCCTTAAACACGCGGCCGCGCTCCTCATAGCCCGAGAACTCATCGAACGAAGAGCAGGCAGGAGAAAGTAAGATCACGTCGCCACGGCTCGACAGCGAACGGGCGACGTCCACGGCATCGCGCAGGTCATCCGCCTGGGCGATATCCACGTCACCATCGACATCGGCCTCGTCCATAGCGGCGGTAAAGCGCTCGCGCGCATCGCCAAAGCAAACGACCGAGCGCACGTTGTCCATAACGACGCGGGCAAAGTCCGCAAGCGGCGTACCCTTATCGTGGCCGCCGAGCAGCAAGATCACGTCGTCATCGGGAAATGCCGTCAGTGCCTTCTCGACCGCATCGGTGTTAGTCGCCTTGGAATCGTTGACGTAGCGCACGCCGTCAATCTCGCCACACGGCTCCACGCGGTGCTCGAGCGGCTGGAACGAGGCCAGACCGCGGCAGACACCGTCGACATCGGCACCGACTGCCAAGGCAGCCGTGGCAGCGCACAGGGCATTGATAACATTGTGATGGCCCGAGATCTTGAGCTCGGATGTAGCGATGAGCGGGGTCTCGACACCCTTCAGACGCACGATCATCTTGCCATCGCGCACAAAGGCGGCATCCTCGCCCTCAGGCTCGTCAAAGGCAACCTTGCAGATGCGACGACCCGGCGTGTAGATGTACTCATCGAACTCGTGAATGCCGGCGTCTTCGACGCCGACAACCACCAGATCGTCATCGACCATATTGTCAAACAGTTTGATCTTGGCAAGCGCATAGTTCTTATGACTCTTATGCCAGCCCAAGTGGTCGGGAGTGATGTTGAGCAGCACCGCCACGCGGGGGTGGAGCTCGGTTGTCGTAGCAATCTGATAGCTCGAGAGCTCAGCCACAAACCACTCGTTGTGGGCTCGGCCGTCAATCTCGTTGACCGGCGGCTCGCCGATGTTGCCGACAGCAACGCTGGCCTCGCCGGCAGCCTTAAGCAGATAATCAGTCAGCGACGTGGTGGTCGTCTTGCCGTTGGTGCCCGTGATGGCAATCCAGTTATCGGGCGACAGGCGATAGGCAAACTCGGGCTCACCCATAATCTGGGCGGCATGCTCGCGCCCAGCCTTAAAGAAGCCCGAGAACTCCGAGATGCCCGGGCACGTCACGCATACGTCATAGGCGCCCTCGACCTGTTCGGTCCCATAGACAAACGACGCACCAGCAGCCTCGAGCGCACGCGTGGCGTCATTGGGCTCAGAGGTGCCACCGCCATACACGGTAACGGCACTTACGCGCTCGGGATGTGCCAGCGCCCAGCGGGCGACATCGAGACCGGATTTGCCCTGACCCAAAACGAGCAGGCTAAAGACATCAGCAAGAGACATGAAAGACCACTATCCCAACTGGAAGAACAGAGCAAGGCCAACGGCACCAAAGGCAGCAGCGATAATCCAAAAACGGATGACGACCTTGGTCTCGGCCCAGCCCTTCTTTTCGAAATGATGATGGATGGGCGCCATAAGGAAGACGCGCTTGTGCGTAAAGTGGAAGTAGACAACCTGAATCATGACCGACAGGGTCTCAACGATAAACAGGCCGCCGATGATAAGGGAGACGACCTCGGTGTTGGTCATGATGGACGTGCAGGCAAACGCGGCGCCCAGGGCAAGCGAGCCGGTATCGCCCATAAAGATGCTCGCCGGATAGCAGTTGAACCACAGAAAGCCCAAGCAGGCACCGGCACACGCGGTGCAGAAGATGGACAGGTTCACGTCTCCGTGCAAAAACGCCATGGCAGCCATGGCGAGCATGGCAATCATGGAGGTGCCGCCAGCAAGACCGTCAAGGCCATCGGTCAGGTTCACGGCATTAGAAAGACCGGCGATCATCAGCCAGCAAAAGACAATGTAGAGCCACGGGAACGAAAGGCCGCAGATGGTGGTCGAAAGCACGCCAAGGTCAATCGTCAGGCCGCCGGGAAAACGAATCTCGGGGGCGACGCCGCACCAGTTAACGGCAAGTACCGTAAAGGTGACACAGATAATGGTTAGGCCGATCATCTTGGCATGAGGCGTCAGACCGAGCGAGCGCCCATGCGTAACGGAGGTCAGGTCGTCGATCAGGCCCAGCACGCCGGTCGCCAGCGTGGCGAGCAGCACGAGCACGAGCTCGGTGGTGAGCTTGCCCATCAGCAGGCAGGTCAGCGAAATCGCAACAAGGATGATGACGCCGCCCATGGTCGGCGTACCCTGTTTAATCAAATGACGCTTGGGGCCGTCGGCTCGGACCTGTTGGCCGATACCCTCGACCTTCAGCAGCTTGATCCACCACGGCATGAGCAGCAGCGCAATGGCAGCGGCGATGCCAAGCCCCAAAAAAGCCTGATACGTTGGATACGAGGGATTGCCGAACATGGGCTAGCACACACCTTCCACAAAGCGGTCGAGCTCAACAAAGCGGGAACCCTTAACCAGTACAACATCATGTTTTTCAAGCGCGCCGCCCATGCGGTCGAGCACCTGCTGATAATCGGAGAACACCTGGATGCGGTCCTCGTCCATGCCCATCATGCGCGCGGCATCGGCCATAAGCTGGGCCAGCTCACCACCCACGCACGCCAGCATGTCGAGCTTCTTGGCGGCCGCATAGGCGCCCACGAGCTCATGCATGCGAGGAGCCTCATCGCCCATCTCGCCCATCTCGCCCAGGATCGCCATGCGAGACCCCGTGCACGAAAGCGAGCACAGTAGATCGAGGCCAGCAGCCATGGATTCGGCACTGGCGTTATAGGAATCGTCGATGACGCGGGCACCGCTCTTGGCGCGCTTGATCTCCTGGCGGCGACCGGTGATCGTGAGGCCCCTAAAGGCAGCATCGATCTGCTCGGGCGTCACGCCCAAGCGATAGGCAACCGCGGCGGCCTTAACGGCATTAGGAACGGACTGCACGCCGGGGATGGCAAGCATGGTATCGATCGTCTCACCCTGGCCAAAATCGAGCGTAAAGACCGGACGTCCCTCGTCATCAACACGAATGTCGCGGGCACGAACCTCATCATCGTCCGAGACGCCGGCCAGCATCACATCGATACCAGCAGGCTGGGCGAACGTATCGCGAATGAACGGCGTAAAGTCGTCCTCACCGCCCAAAACCAGCAGCGGCAAGAAGTCGCCGGCGGCGCACATACCCTGGACAATCTCGGCCTTAGCGCGGGCGATGTTCTCGCGGCTGCCCAAAATGCCGATGTGAGAGGTACCAATCTTGCTTACGATGGCAAGGTTGGGATTGGCGGACTGGGACAGGCGCTCAATCTCGTGGAAATGGTTCATGCCCATCTCGAGCACCAGGACCTCGGTATCGGCCGGAGCGGAAAGCACCGTGAGCGGCATGCCGATCAGGTTATTGAAATTGCCCTTGGTGGCCCAGACACGATAGCGCTTGGCGAGCACGGCGGCGAGCACGTCCTTGGTCGTCGTCTTGCCGATGGAACCGGTAATGCCAACGACCAGGCAGCCAAGCTCCAGGCGATACGTGTGCGCCAAACGCAGCAGAAACTCCTCGGGATCATCGGTCAGCAGGATGGCGCACCCCTTGTCCTGCGCCAGCGAGACCAGCTCAGCCTCGGGCTCACGCGTCATCACGACGGCGCCGGCACCCGACTGGACGGCACGGGAAGCAAAATCATTGCCGTCGACGTTTTCACCGGGAAAGGCGACGAAAATCGTCCCTTCCTCGACCTGGCGCGAGTCGATAACGCACCCGCGGCATACCCGATCGGCTTCTCCCGTCACGGTTCGGGCCCCTGTTGCGGCCGCGAGGTTGTTGACGGCGATCTCTATCATTGCAGCTCCCCTGTAAACCTAATAATGCTATCGGCGTATTGTATCCCAGCGCCGCACATGCGTGGTGCAGGGCATGTGAACACCCTCATATGGGACAACAAACCACGCCCCAAAGATTGTAACCCCCTACTTCGTGTGCGGGATACCCAGCACGTCGAGCGCGTTGGCCATAATGGACTGGAACGGCACCGCAGCGGCATCTGAGCCGCTCGGCGTTCCGTCGAGCGTGATATAGCACAGCACCTTGGGCGATTGTGCCGGTGCAAAGCCCATAAAGGACGACATGTAGTTCTCCTTGAGGTAGCCGCCGTTCTCGTCGGCACGTTCGGCCGTACCGGTCTTACCCGCCACGTCATAGCCGTCAACCGCGCCGCCAACGCCCGTTCCCTCGGACACGACCGTCTGCATGCACGATGTCACCTGGGATGCGGCGTCCTCCGAAATCGCGCGCTCGCCTTCGCCCCAGTCCTTCTCGTCGCCTTTGCTGGACTTATAGAAGTGCGGTGTCATCATCACGCCGCCGTTGGCGATGCCGCCCACGGCGCGTGCGATCTCAATCGGCGAGACGGACAGCGCCTGTCCAAAGCTCATCGAGCCCAGCGTGGCGCCGTCATACTGGTCACGCTCCTTGACGATACCCAGGCTCTCGCCCGGAAAATCGACACCAGAGCTGTGACCGATGCCCCACTTGTCCACATAAGCGGCAAAGTCATCGGCACCGATCTTGCGCCCCACCAGGACAAAGCCCACGTTGGACGAACGGCGCATCATCTCGCGCACATCCATGGTCATGGCGTAGTCGCGCTTGTCGGCATCGGTGACGGTATCGTCGCCCACCTTGATGCTCGCCGGCACCTCAAACGACGTACTCGATCGCACGACGCCCAAGTCGAAGCCGGCGCCCGCCACGAGCGTCTTAAAGACCGAGCCGGGCTCGTAGGCGTCGGTGACCAGGCGCAAGTTCATATCCTCGGTCTTGGCGTTTTCCAGATTGGTCTGGTCGTAAGTCGGATACGAGCAGGCTGCCAAGATCTCGCCTGTCGTAGGATCGGTGACCAGCGCCGAGCCGTTCTTGGCCTTAGTCTTCTCAACTGCCTCTGCCAGGGCATCCTCGGCCGCACGCTGGATATTGACGTCGAGCGTCGTCACGATATCAACGCCGTCGACCGCAGCCACCTTTTTATAGGCACCGCCCGCGATATAGCTGCCGTCCCTCGCGCGCTCGCGTACGAGAGAACCGTTCGTGCCGGTCAGAAGCTTGTTGTATTGCTTTTCGAGACCCGTCAAGCCATCGTTGTCCACATTCACTACACCCAGCACCTGCGATGCCAGATTGCCGTATGGATATACGCGCTTCATGGCCTGCTCAAAAAGCACACCGGGCAGGTTCTTCTTCTCCAGCGTCGCAGCATCGTCTTCGTCCACCTGGCGCTTGATATACACCCAGGTTCCATCGGACTCAACGAGCTTGCGGCAGGTCTTTTTATCGATTCCAGTTGCCTTGACCAGCGCCGACACCGTCTTGTCAACGTCCTCGACAAGCTGCGGGTTCACGGCGATGTTGCGACATTCGACCGACGACGCCAGCACGTTACCGTTGCGGTCGTAGATGGTGCCACGTTTGGCATAGAGGGTCTGCGCAAGCAGGCGACGCGCATCGGCACGCTCGCGCAGTTTATCGGCTTCGACAACCTGATAGTCGGCAAGGCGAAAGACGCCCAAGCCCAAGCCAAGCCCAATGAATCCCATGACGGCTTTGCGGCGAGGCAGAGGCGTGCCTGTGAGCCATTCGGTCGGCGAACTCTTGCGCGACCTGGTGTTATGCACTTGAGGGCCGCCCGAGCCGCGAAGTCGCGACGCCGGGTCGTTGCCACGGGACCGCCCGGCGTTGTAAGATTGCCGACCCGTTCCTTGATAACCAGAACGTCCCCGCGACGAGGGACGTCCAGAACCGCGGCCCCTATCGGAACCGCGGCGATAGTCATTTGTCATACTCAGCTACCGTCTTGCTACTGAGCGGTCGCGGTCGCGTTGGCGCCCGCGGCTGCATCCTGCGAAAAGTCAAGTGTAACGCTCTCGCTGGGCTCCACCATGCCATAAGCGCCCGCAAGGTCGCGAATGCGCGTGTCGGCGCCATAGACCGAATGCATGACCTCCAGGTCGGAGCTCTCATCGGTCGCCTTTTCGAGCGTGTTGGTAAGCTCGGCGTTGCTGTTGAGCACCTGGGCCGTAACGCCGGCGAGCGCCACGCGGGCGACGCCGATCGTCATGAAGATAGCCGCAATGATGCAAAACGTTTTAAGAACGCTCATGAAAACCGGGCTTACCGCCTGGTTTGCCTGACGGCCCGCGCCCGTGTAGACATCAAAGCGCGGCGTGCGCTGCTCACGGGGAGCAACGGGGGCCTGCGGCGTCTCACGATAGGCGGGCATGGCGTTCATATCATAGGCGAGTGCTGCGCTTGAAGTGTTGTAGCCCATGATATGCCGCCTCCCATCCCGAGTACGTTGGTAGTGTGTTTAAGCTTCGTTTATGGTGCGAGCGGGAGGTCCAATATCGCGCGGTCGCGCCTACAGACGCTGCGCCACGCGGATTTTGGCTGATCTCGCCCGAGGGTTGCGCTCAACCTCATCAGGCTGGGCAACCAAGGGTTTGCGGGTGATGACCTTGAGTATCGGCACGTTGCCGCACACGCACACCGGAATCTCCGGCGGACACGTGCACCCCTGGCTCATCTCCTTAAAGTGGTTCTTTACGATACGGTCCTCGAGCGAGTGATACGAGATGACGCAGATACGTCCGCCCGGGTTGAGCCACCTGGTGGCGGCATCAAGCCCTCGTTCGAGCACATCGAGCTCGTGATTGACCTCGATGCGAATGGCCTGGAAACTTTTCTTGGCCGGGTGTCCGCCATGCCGACGAGCGGCAGCCGGGATACCCGCCTTGATGATCTCGACAAATTGGCCGGTGGTTTCGATCGGTTCTTGCTCGCGGCGGCGCACGATCTCGCGCGCGATCTGCGAGGCGAACTTCTCTTCGCCGTAGACGCGTAGAATCCGGGCGAGGTCGTGTTCGTTATAGGTGTTGATGACCTCAGCTGCGTTTAAGGTGTTATTACCCGGATCCATCCGCATGTCCAATGGGGCGTCCTCGTTATACGAAAAGCCCCTGCCAGGGATATCGAGTTGCGGCGACGAAACGCCCAAATCGAACAGGAAGCCATCGACCCCGGGCACCTCGGCCGAGCAAAGCAGCTCGTCCAAGTCGCCGAAGTTGCCCTTCAGCAGCTGGTGCGGAACTCCGGGAACCTCGCGGTCCAGACGGGCGCCAGCGGCCTCGAGGGCCATGTCGTCCTGATCGACGCCGAGCAAAAGGCCCGTCTCCCC
>OJOF01000973.1_pt1 | contig 23868 bp, 20 predicted proteins | sample 1598181 | NCBI WGS metagenome assembly OJOF01 (sample SAMN01915226, study PRJEB22387) | human gut metagenome | isolation source: stool | host: Homo sapiens | place: USA
CCCCGTTGGCCGCAATGTTTGTGACAGGGGAGGGCGCTGACCGGGTGATCGCTTTGGCGGTGCAGTACCTGGGAACGATGGCACTGTTCTACCTGCTGCCCGCCATGACGAACGGATTCCAAGGGTATTACCGCGGCATGGGCAACATGCCGATGACTTTGCTGGGCACGCTGATCCAGACCAGCCTGCGTGTGGTGACGACCTGCATTTTGGCGCCGCGGATGGGAATGTATGGCATTGCCTTTGCCTGCGCCACCGGCTGGTGCGTGATGCTAATGGTGGAAGTTCCATTTTACTTTTGGCAAAAAGTGCGAAATGAATGCAGGAAGCGCTGAAATTGCGAAATAATATTGACATTTAGAAAAAAAGTGTTATACTGCTAATATTGATAGTTCTAATGAACCATCAGCTAATATGGGGTGCATTTGAGGAAATACATTCCTAAATTTCCAACATGAAGAAAGAAGATGTGCGTAATGAAAATGAAGAAACTGACCACTTTCGTTGCCTGCGCCGCTATGGCTGGTGTGTTCGCTACCAGCGCATTTGCTGCCAATGATGCACAGGTTGCCCGCGCTCAGGATTACCTGAACTCCAAGGGCATTGCCTACACTGTTACCGCTTCTGATGTTGACAAGGCTCTTGCTGCTGGCTACACTGCCGACAGCCTGGTTGCCAAGGCAAACGAGCTGCTGGACCGTGCAAAGTCTGATCCCGAAGGTGCAAAGAACGAGGCTGTCAGCATCCTGAATGCTCTGGGCGCTTCTGTTTCCGATGCAAAGGTTACCGTCAACGGCAACGATATCACCATCTCTGCCAGCATCAATGGCACCAACGTTGCTTATAGCTTCAACAATGCCGATACCCATCCGGAAATCGGCGAAGCCATCAAGAATGGCACCTGGGGCGTTGCTGAAAGCACCACCACCGCTGCTGCCAGCCTGAAGAACGGCAATGGCGTTATCAAGGCTACCGGCGACAATGCTGGTATCGCTATGCTGGTTGCTGTGGTTGCCATCGCTGGCACCATGGGTGTTGCTGTTCGCAAGAGCCGTGACGCTGAGTAATCACGCCTAACTAACATGTTGTTCGCCGCGGCGTGCCGCGGCGAATTTTTTTGTTTCAGCGTCAGGTATGGGCCGCAGCCTGTGCCTGAACGGGGAGAAAAAATAAATGACGCACAAGAACGATTTTTTGCGCAAAGGTCCGGCAGGGCTGGTGGTAGTGCCACTGCTGTTTGCGCTGGTCACGTTGGCGCTGCTGGCGGTCATGTTCAAGGTGTTTGCCGCACCGTACTACTCGCTGGTAGAGTGGTTTATGGAAACTAGCGTGGTGGAAACCCAGCCCAAGGACCTGTTTGATGAGGCAGCCCAGACCCTGACCAATACGGAAAATGACCGGACCGCACAGGAAGAGCCGGAACAGGAAACCATCCCGCTGAGCAGCATTACCTACCCCAGCAAGGGGGACCGCTATGGCCGCATTACGATTGCGGGCACCACGGTGGATGCGCCGGTGTATTACGGTGACACCAACAGCATCCTGAACAGGGGCGTTGGTACTTATGTGGACAGCAGCGGAGCAGGTATCCCTGGTGAAAGTAAGACCATTTTGATGGCGGGCCACAACAACACCTTTTTTAACGACCTGCAGAGCGTTGAGGTGGGCGATGTGGTGACGATCGAGACCTATTACGGTACCTACACCTATACGGTGGAGCGCTGCGAGGTGCGGGATTACCAGGATACCACCACGTATGACTTTACACGCACCGATGAAAACCTGATCCTGTATACCTGCTACCCATTTGATGCGCTGGGCTTTACCCCTAACCGCTACTTTGTTTATGCCAGCTACACATCCGGCCCGGAGCTGGATGCTGACCGTTGAGGGAGGAGATGCAGAGATGACGCAACAAAAAAACTCCCGCAAAGGTAGCGCTGTGTGGCCGATGGTGCTTTCCTGGCTGAGCAGCCTGATTTTGGCACTTTTGGCGGTGTTTGTCATGCTGTTTACCACGTTTGGTAACGTGGGCTATATGCAGAGCTGCGTGAAAAGCTCCGGCTATGCCCAGAGCGCCTATGATGATATGGTACAGGATTTTATCAGTTATGGTGCAGCCACCGGTTTTGATGCCGATGTTATGACGGGGTTTATGTCTGTTGATCAGGTGGAAAGCGACATGCAGGATGCTGTGGCGGGGCTGTATGCCAAAACGCTGACCTATTATACCCGCGATAATATCGCAGAAGCTGTTTACAGCGCCATGGAACAGGCTACGGCAGACCGTGGCATTACGCTGGAAGGCGAAACCAAGACGGCCGTGGAAACCGTGGCTGAGGCTGTGCGTATGGAGTATGCCTCCTACACCGCGGTGCCGCTGGTCAGCCAGCTGCGTACCCTGATGCAGAAACTGCAAAAGGTGATGGTAATCGGCTTGGTGATTAGTGCGGTGCTGCTGTGCGCTGCGGTAGTGTCCATGCTGCGCATCAGCCGCAAAGATGCCCGCCTGGGGGCGCGCTGCCTGGTGTATGCCCTTGGCGGTGCTGCTGTGGTGTGCCTGGTGCTGGGTGTGGGCGTTAAGCCGATGATCGGCTTAACGCGCCTGGGCATTGACCCGCCTGCCCTGAAAAACCTGCTGATTGCTTATGTGGGCGGTTTGTTTGGCCGCTTTGTGGTGATGGCAGTGATCTATTTTGTGCTGGCGATAGTGCTTGGCGTATTGGTGAGCAGGCACAAAAAGCACAGAGCATGATGATAGAGTTTATAGAATAAGATAAAAAGAAACGGTGCTGTACCCCGGACTTTATGGGGTACGGCGCCGTTTTTTGTGTGAAGATGGGACAGGCGAGATGGCCCTGGAATGTGATGGCGAGGGAAAAGACGGGTTTTGAGTGATGTGGAGGGGATTGTGATGGTATGCCACCTGTAGGGGCGCACAATGTGCGCCCGCTGCCTTGCGGAGAATGATGTGGTGAAATATTAGACAAGGCCCGGCATGTGGGACGATGCGAAGCAGCGTCCCCTACAAATGGGGGGATTGCTTTTTGCCAATTTTTAATGTGTGGTCAGGCAGGGCTTCGGCGGGGTCGGGTGACCCCGCCCTACTGCGAGGTTATGGCTAGTACCTACAAATAAAATAGCGCAAACAGCGTAAAATAAAAACACCCCGGAACCGCATAAGAATATGCGATTCCGGGGTGTAATGTTACTGGATAAAGGGCAAATTAAATCTTAGCCAAATCAAGCCTTGTTGGCAGAGCCGAACAGCTCGATCTTCTCCTTGACCTTATCCATGATGGCGTCTGCGCCCGGCTTCAGCAGCTTGCGCGGGTCATAGCCCTTGCCCTGCTGATCCTTGCCGGCTTCGATGTACTTGCGGGTGGCCTCAGCAAATACCAGCTGGCAGTCAGTGTTGACGTTGATCTTGGAAACGCCCAGGCGGATGGCTTTCTGAACCATCTCGTCGGGGATGCCGGTGCCGCCGTGCAACACCAGAGGAATGTTGTTGGTAGCCTGATGGATGCGCTCCAGAGCTTCAAAGTCCAGGCCCTTCCAGTTGGCGGGGTAAACGCCGTGGATGTTGCCGATGCCGGCAGCCAGGAAGTCGATGCCCAGATCGGTGATCTTTGCGCACTCAGCGGGGTCTGCGATCTCACCAGCGCCCACAACGCCGTCCTCAACGCCGCCGATGGAGCCGACCTCGGCCTCGATGCTCAGGCCCTTGGAGTGTGCCAGAGCGACCAGCTCCTTGGTCTTTTCCACGTTCTCCTCGATGGAGTAGTGGCTGCCGTCGAACATGATGGAGGAGAAGCCGGCCTCAACGCAGGCCTTGCAGCCCTCGTAGGTGCCGTGGTCCAGGTGCAGGGCAACGGGAACGGTGATGCCCATGGTCTCCACCATGGAGCTGACCATGGCGGCAACGGTCTTGAAGCCGGTCATGTATTTGCCTGCGCCCTCAGAGACACCCAGGATAACGGGGCTCTTCATTTCCTCGCAGGCGGTCAGGACTGCCTTGGTCCACTCCAGATTGTTGATGTTGAACTGAGGCACACCGTAGTGGCCATCGCGTGCTTTGATCAGCATTTCGGTTGCATTTACCAACATTATTCATTACCTCCGCAAAATCATTTTGGGGTGAAAAAGCCGTTTTGGATACAAGATTGCGCATCCTTTAACGAACCTAAGGGTAGTATACCCCAATTACAGGATAAAATCAAGGCGGTTCCCGCGGCGTTTTCAACACAAATTCACATTGGGCATTTTGATGTTGGAGATTCTGGCAAAAACCACTGGATCTCCCTTCAAAAAATTGTCATAATTCCGACTTGAATTTTACAAAAAGTACGGCGGAAAGTTTGCGTGTCGAACCTGGGAGGTTGAAAACTCGGTGGAAACTGTGGAATTCCACCCGGAAAGTGGGCGTACAAACTTGATTTTTGAACATTTTCCACCGGGTTTTCAACATGTGGAAAAAATTGAGCCGAATTACCGATTGTATAGCCTGCTGAATGTGGAAAACTTTTGCCTTCGGCAAACATTGCGAAGAATGCCGGGGTATGCTATACTTTAGAATGTATCAGTGTCAAAATATAGTAAAACTGAAACAGAACGAAACCATGGCGCGGCTCAAACGGCCCGCCTTGCCATAGAATGGAAGGAGAACACATCAATGGACGAACAGAAAATGCCGCGCCGCCCCCGCCGCAGCAGCACGGAGGAGCAGCCCAAGAATGAGAGCCTGGTCTACGGCAAAAACCCCGTGACCGAGCTGCTCAAGAGCGGTTCCGGCGTGGATACCGTGCTGATCGCGGAGGGCATGGCTCCCGCTGTGGCAGCTTACTATACCGCCATGGCCAAGGAGGCCGGGGCCACGGTCAAGCGGGTGCATCCCAACAAGCTGCGCCTGATGACCGGCACCGAGAGCCACCAGGGCGTGGCCGCCTTTGCCAGCGAGATCGAATATGTGACCGTGGAGGACCTGCTGAATGTTGCCAGAGAGAAGGGGGAGCCCCCTTTCCTGGTGCTGAGTGACGGCATCGAGGACCCCCATAATCTGGGCGCGGTGATGCGCTCTGCTCTGCTGTGCGGAGCCCACGGCATCGTCATCCCCAAGCGGGGCGGCGCGTCCGTGACCCCCACCGTTATCAAGTCCAGCGCCGGTGCGGCCGAGCGCCTGCCTGTGGCCCGCGTGGCCAACATCGGCGAGACCATCCGCCGCCTGAAGGATCAGGGGGTGTTCGTCTACTGTGCCGATATGGACGGTGTGCCCCTGCGCAAGAACAACCTGACCGGCCCCATTGCACTGGTGCTGGGCAGCGAGGGCAGCGGTGTATCCCAGCTGGTGAAAAAGCTCTGCGATGGTGTGGTGCGGCTGGATATGGCCGCTCAGGGCACCGGTGTGGACAGCTTCAATGTCTCGGTGGCGGCTGGCATCATCCTGTACGAGATCCAGAGCCAGCGCGCCGCAGAGTAAGAAACAGCGGCCAGACCGCCGTGACCAGAACAGGGAGGGACTAGGATGCCAAAGGATGATAAGCGCAAAGAGCTGACACAGGAAGAGATCGATGCGCAGAACGAGAAGTTCCGCACGTTTTTCAGCACCAGCGTGGCACAGGTGCCCGAAGAGATGAAGCGCCGCGATGAGGAAAAGGAGAATACCGGCAGCCTGCTGGGCAAACTCTTTCACCGCGAAAAGGACAAAGAGGAGCCAGCCGCCGCCCCGGCCGTGCAGAATGAGCTGCCGCCCACGGGTGAGATCGTGCTGGGCCATGAGGAAGAAGCCGAGGCCGGCTTGGAGCTGGCATTGGAGCCCGGAGAGCTGGAGGAAGCAGAGCCTGTGGCTCTGCCCACCGCGCCGGAAGCCCCCGCAGCGCTGAAGCCGGAACCCCGGCCCGCACCCCAGCCCGAGAAAAAGCCGGAGCCGCCCCGCCGCCGGGAACCCCTGACCCCGCAGGAGCAGCAGGAGGATGCAGAGATGGCCGAACTCAAGGCCATGCTCTATGGCACCCCCAAGCCCGCCCCGGTGGAGGAGGTGCAGGATGCCCCCGAAGAGGTGCTGGCCGTGGAGCCGGAAGCTTCCGCAGCGCCTGAGGGCCCGGCCATCCCCATGGTGTTTGCCGAGGATCAGTCGGTAAAGCAGGCGAAGTCTGCCCCGGAAGCCGCGCCAGAGGTTGAGCCGGAACCGGAAACGGCGTTCCAGTTCTTTGGCAAGGGCGCGGACGAGAATGAGCCGCAGGCCCCTACCCGCACCGAGGCCCCCAGCAAGGACGACAGCATGAGCCTGCCGCTGATGGGGCTGGAAGAGGACGAAGCACCCGCCCGGCCTGCCGCCCCGGCAGAGGAGGCCCCGGCCCAGCCCGCTGAGAAAGCGGCCCCTGCCGCGCCGGAGGCTGAGGAGAAGCCTGAAGAGGAAGCCGAGCCGGAAACGCCCGAGCAGGTGGGAGAGAAGCTCCGCCGGATGGGCGCGGAGCTGACGCTGCGGTGTGTGCTGGAGGGCATCCTTGCCGTGGTACTGCTCCACTTTGGCCTTGTTGCCGAGGGGCTGCTGGCCCCCGTGGCCTCCCTTGACCCCGTGATCGCCCCGGCGGCGTTCTATGCCGCCAACCTGCTCTTTCTGGCCGGTGCGCTGGTTGTGGGCTGGCCTGTCCTGCGGGATGGCCTGCAGGGCCTCAAGGGCCGCCCCAGTGCAGACACCATGCCGGCGCTGGCCGCCTGCGGTGCGCTGGTGCAGGCTGCGGTCGCCCTGCTCAACGCCCAGAGCTATCAGAACTCCAGCTGGACGCTGCTTTCCGGCGTGGCCGCACTGGGCCTGTTCCTGGCCCTGCTGGGCAGCCGTGTCCTGCTGACTGCCGTCAGAAACGGCTATGACCTTGCCGCCCGATCCCCCGAGGGACTGCAGGGCGCGTTCCGTGTCCGGGATAAGGACCTGATCCGGGTGCTGGCCCGGAGCCTGGATCAGAAAGACCCCTGGGTGCTGCTCAGCCGCCCTGTCCAGTGGGACGAAGCACTGGTGGAGCAGAGCTTCGGGGAGCGCGCCAGTGAGCGCCGCGCCCGCAAGACAGCCCTGATCCTGCTGGGTGCTGCCGTGCTCAGCGGGCTGGTGTTCCTGCTGTTTGGCGGCGGGCCCAACGGCATGGCCGCAGCCCTGACCTCCATGCTCTGCATGGGTGCACCGCTGTCCTCCACCCTGGTTGCGGGCATCGCGTCTCTGCGCCTGCAAAAGACCGCAGCCGCCGCCGGTGCCGTGGTGCCCGGCTGGGCTGCCATTGAGGAGCTGGGTGGTGTGGACACTGTGCAGGTGGATGCCGACGAGCTCTTTACCGCCGACAGCGTGAATCTGGAGGACATCCGCATCTTCAAGGGCGGCCGCATCGACCGTGCCATCCTCTATGCGGCCAGCATCCTCAACCACAGCTGTGAGACCCTGCGGGGGCTGTTCCGCCAGATCATCGAGGACCGCACCGAGATCCTGTACCCTGTGAAGGACTTGGAGGTCCACCACGGCCTCGGTTTTGCCGCCTGGTGCGATAACAACCGGGTGCTCATCGGCAACCGGCTGTACATGGAGCGGGAGGGCGTGCCCCTGCCTGAGCAGGAGTATGAGGATGAGCACTCCCAAAACGGCGCGCTGCAGATCCTGTATCTGGCTGTTTCTGGCAGCCTGCACGCCATGTTCGTGCTCCATTATGTGGGCGGCCGCAACGCCGCCCGCGGGCTGGAGGTGCTGCAGCGGGAGAACATCCGCCTGCTGGTCACCTGTGAGGACCCCAGCCTGACGGCCCGCCACATCACTGAGGCTTACCATCTGCCCGAGGGGATGATCACTCTGCTGGATCAGGAGCAGTGCAGTGCGCTGACCCCTGCCCAGCCGGACGAGACGGCCCGCTGCTGTATGCTGCATGATAAGGGCTTTGCCAGCCTGATCGGCGGCCTGCGCGCGGCGGAAAAGGCCCAGAACGCCGAGACGAGCGCCACCACGGTGCAGATGGTCTCGGTCTGGTTCTCGGTGGTCATCGGTGTTCTGCTGACCTACGCGGGCAGCATCGGCACCCTGTCGGTGGCCGCTGTCCTGATGTATCAGGCGGCATGGAGCGCTTTGAGCATTGCGGTCTGCGCCCTGAAACAGCACAACTGAAAATAATTCATAAAATGAAATCGTACAAAAAGAAGCGGCTGTCGTGTCAGCCGCTTCTTTTTGTTGCAATTGCGGACAAAGTGTGTCATACTTCTACCCAGAGTTTACGGAAAGAGAGGGGAGCCCGCTATGTCATACCGTGCCGCGATCTGTGATGACAGCACGACCGATGCTGAATTTGTGGGGAGCATTCTGCACCAGTGGGCCGCAGAGCGTGGCATTGAGGTGGAGCGTGAGCGCTTTGCCTCGGCGGATGCCTTTCTTTTTCGCTACGCAGAGGACAAAAGCTTTGACCTGTTACTTCTGGACGTGGAAATGCCGGGCACGGACGGTGTGACGCTGGCCAAAACGGTGCGGCAGGAAAATGAAGCCGTGCAGATCGTGTTCATCACCGGCTACTCCGATTACATTGCCGAGGGCTATGACGTGGCCGCCCTCCACTACCTGGTGAAGCCGGTCAGCCGCGAAAAGCTCTTTGCTGTTCTCGACCGTGCCTGGGAAAAGCACCGCCGCAACGCCCGGTGCCTGAACCTGGAGCTTTCCGGCGAGCTGGTGCGCCTGCCGCTGTATGAGGTGCGGTATCTGGACGTGCACCAGAATTACGTCACGGTTCATGCCAGGCGGGATTACACCGTCAAGCGGACGCTTGGTGAGTTCGAGGCCCAGCTGGACGAAGGCTTCCTCCGGGTGGGGCGGGGGATGATCTTGAACCTGAAACAGATCCGCCGTGTGACCAAAAAGGAAGTCGTGCTGGCCGATGGTACCGCCCTCCCATTGCCCCGGGGTGCCTATGAGCCCCTGAACCGGGCAATCATTGAGAGGACTTAATGATGAAACTTAAATTCTTTTCAAAGCTCCTCGATAAACGCATCGCCGCTTACCAGCGGGAGCTCATCGAGACCCACTACAAAGAGGTGGACAACATGTACCGCCAGATGCGGGGATGGCGGCACGATTACCGGGGACACATCCAGACCATGAAGGTGCTGGCGGCACAGGGGGATCTGGACGGCATCAAAGCCTACCTGGATGCATTGGATACCGACCTGAACACTGTTGATCTGGCTGTAAAAACCGGCAACGCCATGGCTGATGCCATCATCAACAGCAAGATCTCCCTTGCCAAGAGCCGAAATATCCCGGTGCAGATCGATGCCCATATCCCGGTCAAACTGAAAATGAGTGAGCTTGACCTCTGCTGCATCCTGGGCAACCTTTTTGATAACGCCATGGATGCCAGTGCGGAGCTGCCCGAGGAGGAGCGGCTCATCCGGGTATATATGGATATGAAGGGCACACAGCTCTATATCTCCTTCACCAATTTCACGGCAACTAAAAAGCAGAAAAAGCTTGCGGGCCGTTTTGTCACCACCAAGGGCGAGGGCCACGGCTTCGGGCTGGTGCGCATTGATGCCATCGTGGAAAAGCTGGATGGCTACCTCAGCCGCAACAGCGAGGATGGGGCATTCACGACGGAGATATTGATTCCACAGGTGTAAACCTCTCAGGCGCTCCGCGCCAGCTCCCCTGATTGGGGAGCCAAGTTCACGCTGCTACTGGCTTGCCTCTCCTACTAGGAGAGGTGGCAATGCGAAGCATTGACGGAGAGGTTCCTGCAATTCATCCCCCAAATCAGGCGTTTCGTCCCCGGAATGTGTTGGGGGCGATTTTTTGTGTTAGGATCATTGCCAGACAAGTGAAAGGGGATTCCAAAATGGGAAAGAACGAGAAAACCAAAAAGCCAAAGCCCAAATACAATGTCTGGCAGAACACTGCCTACATGCTCTCGGTGGCCTGGGACACCCGACGGAGCGTGCCGCTGCTGGTGGTGCTGCTGGCCGTCTGCACGGCAGGCAAGACCACTGCCGAAATGCTCATCAGCCCGGCGGTGCTGGGCAAACTGGAAAGCGGCGCGCCGCTGGGCCAGCTGCTGGGTGCCATCGGCGGGTTCACCATCCTGCTGTTTGCCCTGACCGCGCTGTGCTACTACATCGACCACCTCACCATGTTTGGCCGGTGCGGCGTGCGGCTGGAGCTGCTGAAGCGCATCAACACCAAGCGCACCCGCACGGCCTATGCCAACCTGCTGGATGAAGCCTTCCGTCTGATGTATCAGAAGGGCCACGATGCCTGTATGAACAACCGTGCTTCCGGCGAGGCTTTTTGGAAAAGTTGGACGGATATCATGACAAATCTCATCGGCTTCGGGGTGTATCTGGCTCTGCTGTCCGGGCTGAACCCCTGGCTCTGTGTCCTGACGGCCCTGACCGCTGTGGTGAGCTATTTTTCCACCAGGAATATCAACGAGTGGGGCTACCGCCACCGGGAGGAGGGGGCAAAGATCACCCGGAGCCTGCATTACCTGCGCAACACCGCCGAGGGACGCGAGTTCGGCAAGGATATCCGCATCTTCGGCCTGCGGCAGTGGCTCACTGACCTGTACGATTCTGCTTTGCGGCTCAACTATGCCTTTCTCGAAAAGCGGGAGCGCGCCTACCTGACCGCCAACCTCATCGACCTGGCCCTGCTGCTGGTGCGCAACGGTGCGGCCTATGCTTATCTGCTCTGGCTCACCGTGACCAAGGGCCTGCCGGTGTCGGAATTCCTGCTCTACTTCGGTGCGGCCTCCGGCTTTGCCCAGTGGGTCACAGGCCTGATGGAGCAGTTTGCCCTCCTGCGCAAGCAGAGCCTGGACATCTCCACCATCCGGGAGTTCCTCGAGCTGCCGGAACCCTTCCGGTTTGAGGAGGGCATCCCGCTGGAAAAGCGGCTGGATATGCCCTATGAGCTGCAGCTGGAGGATGTGAGCTACCGCTACCCCGGTGCGGAGAAAAACACCATCGCCCACATGAGCCTGACACTGCACCCCGGCGAGAACCTGGCCATCGTGGGCTTGAATGGCGCTGGCAAGACGACACTGGTCAAGCTGATCTGCGGCTTCCTTGACCCCACCGGGGGGCGTGTTCTGCTGAACGGGCAGGATATCCGGCAGTATAACCGCCGGGATTACTACAAGCTGTTTGAAGCGGTCTTTCAGGATTTCAGCGTGCTCTCCTGCACGGTGGCCGAGAATGTGGCCCAGGCCATGGACGGCATCGACGAGGAAAAGGTGCGGTACTGTCTTGACCAGGCAGGGCTGACGGAAAAAATCACATCCCTCCCGGCGGGTATCAAGACCCATGTGGGCCGGGATGTCTATCTGGACGGCGTGGAGTTCTCCGGCGGCCAGACTCAGCGCCTGATGCTGGCCCGTGCCCTGTATAAAGACGCGCCTATTCTTGTGCTGGATGAGCCCACTGCCGCCCTTGACCCCATCGCCGAGGATGATATCTACCAGAAGTACAACGAGATGACCCGGGGCCGCACCAGCCTGTTCATCAGCCACCGGCTGGCCTCCACCCGTTTCTGTGACCGCATTCTCTTCCTTGAAAACGGCCGTGTGGCCGAGGAGGGGACCCACGACCAGCTGATGGCCCAAAACGGCGGCTATGCCAAGCTGTTTGCGGTGCAGAGCAAATATTACAAGGAGGGCAAGGCCGTATGAACGAAGAAAAAATGACCCTGAAGGAAAGCGTCCGGCTGACCCTGCGGGCCTGGTGCTTTTACTGGAAAAATACGCCCCGCTTTGTGCTGTCCACCGTGCTGTGGGCACTGGCGGATGCCGTCAGCCCCTATGCCGTGGTCTGGTTCTCGGCCCGGCTGGTGGCTGAGCTGTCGGACGCGCGGGACCCGCAGGCCCTTGCCGTGGATGTGGCGTGGGTGCTGGGCGTGACCGCTCTGCTCACGCTGGTGCGGTCGGTCCTGCTCCACTGGAAGAGCGTGGAGCGGGAACAGCTGAACTGGCAGCTGGGCCATGACTGCTTTATGGAAAAGCAGATGTCCATGGATTATGCCGACGAGGACAGCCAGCAGGTCTACGACCTCTACAATTTCATCCAGCAGAGCGAAAGCTTCTGCAGCGGCGGCAATCCTAACGCTGTGGCGCTGCTGGACAGTGTATCCGCGGCGGTATTCCGTATTCTGGGCGGCGCGGTGCTGTCGGTGGGGCTGTTCACGGCCAGGGTGCCCGCCGGCCCGCTGACAGTCCTCAACAGCCCGCTCTGTGTTCCGGCAGTGCTGGTGCTGATCCTGGCCGTGGCGTGGCTCTCGCCGGTGTGCGCTTCCAGCGCGGGCATCAGCAGCCCGGATATCGAGGAGGAGGGCCGCTGGGGCAACCGGCTCTGGGCCTTCCTCATGGGGGTATGTCGGGATGACAAAAAGGCGCTGGATGTGCGGATGTACGACCAGTTCGAGTTTTTGAAAGATCACGCCGCCGTCTCCATGCCTGCCTTTGAGCGGGCCCGCAAGGGGAAATTCGGCATCCTGAATGCCACGGGCAACGCCGTTTCGGCTCTGCTCATGGGTCTTGCCTACCTCTTTGTATGCCTGAAGGCCTACGGCGGGGCCTTTGGTCTGGGCGCTGTGACCCAGTATGTGGGCGCAGCCACCAACTTTTTTGTGGGCATCGGCGGGCTGTTCACCGCCGTGGGCGACTGCAGATTCAACGCCCCCTACCTGAAAACGCTCTATGACTATCTTGACCTGCCCAACAAGATGTACAAGGGCAGCCTGACCACCGAAAAGCGGAGCGACCGCCAGTATACCGTGGAGTTCCTGGATGTCTCGTTCCGGTACCCCGGCAGCGAGCAATATGCCCTGCGCCACCTGAGCATGACCTTCAAGGTGGGGGAGCGGCTGGCCGTGGTGGGCATGAACGGCAGCGGCAAGACCACCTTCATCAAGCTGCTCTGCCGCCTATACGACCCCACCGAGGGTGTCATCCTGCTCAACGGCATCGACATCCGTAAGTACCGCTACGATGAGTACATGGATATCTTCTCGGTGGTGTTCCAGGATTTCAAGCTGTTCGCCCTGCCGCTGGGCCAGAATGTTGCCACGGCCCAGCATTATGATGTCGCCCGTGCCGCCGACTGCCTGCAAAAAGCGGGCTTTTCCGACCGGTTGGCCCGGATGCCCAAGGGGCTGGACACCTGCCTTTATAAAGATTTGGACGAGGATGGCGTGACCATCTCGGGCGGCGAGGCCCAGAAGATCGCCATTGCCCGGGCCCTGTACAAGGATGCACCTTTCATCGTGCTGGATGAGCCTACCGCCGCCCTGGACCCGGTGGCTGAAGCGGAGATCTACGCAAAGTTCAACGAGATCGCGGGCGATAAGACTGCAATTTATATCAGCCACCGGCTGTCCTCCTGCAAGTTCTGTGATGAGATCGCCGTGTTCGACCACGGCGAGGTCGTCCAGCAGGGCACCCATGAGGAACTGCTGGGGGAGCCGGATGGAAAGTATTACGAACTGTGGAACGCCCAGGCACAGTATTACACCGAAGAAAGCGCGTGAACCTGGCCTCCCTATCAGGGGAGCTGTCACCGGAGGTGACTGAGCGCTTTTTGGCCCTGATGTTCTGCACAAAAAAATCGGAAAAAACTGGAATTCCCGACGAAATCGGGTGCGAAAGCACAGCACTTTGGGCGAAAAACTTGACCCACAATGGCCGGACGTGTAAAATAAATCAATAGTGAGAAAAATCATGGACGCGAAATTTTTCCATGTGTGCGGCATTCCTTTGATCCCATGGGATGAAACAAGGAGGGAAGTTCGACCCAATGAAATGGAAATTCCAAACCGCGGGGCGGCTTCTGGCCCTGCTGGCTCTGAGCGGGGCCCTGCTGGCTGCCCCTTTGCCCGCGCAGGCCGCGCCCGGTGTGCTGACAGGCCTGACCGGAACCGGCTCCAAGCTGGAACTGGAGCTGACCGAGATGGAGCTGGAGATCACCGATGATGACCCCCGCCCCAAGGGCTACCTGTACACCAGCGGCCAGAGCGATTATTACTTCATCGTCTGGATGAGCAGCAACTCCAATGTTGCCACGGTGGATGGCGACGGCAAGGTGACGGGCCGCAATGCGGGCACTGCCATCATCACCGCCATCTCCGACCACGGCGAACGTGCCGCCTGCAAGGTGACCGTGACCCGCAAAAATGAAGAAGCAGCCAGAAAAAAGCCCACGCTGGATACCACCAGCCTGAGCCTTGTGCTGCAGTACAATGACCTGCACCCCACCCATCAGCTCCGGTTGACCAACAGCGACCACTCCTTCCTCTATGTCTACCAGTGGATGAGCAGCAACCCTGAGGTTGCCACAGTCAGCGACAAGGGGCTTGTCACGGCTCAGGCGGCGGGCACCACCACCATCACGGCAATGGTCTCCAACGGCCAGGCTCTGCGGTGCAGCGTCACGGTGACTTCGGATATCGGCAAGGTGACCCTGAACAAGAGTGACCTGCTGCTCCGTACCGTGGGCACCCAGGAACGTCTGACGGCCACCGTTGCGGTGGAAGGCGGCGGCAGTGTGCCCATTACATGGGTCAGCAGCAACCCCGGTGTCGTTACCGTGGATGCGGATGGCGTGGTGACCGCCATTGCCGATGGAGAAGCCAAGGTCACGGCCCTTTCGCCTGCCGGACGCTTTGACGTGTGCAGCGTTGTGGTGGGTATGGCGGCGGAGAAGTACGAATCTGAAGCCGACCTTGCCGACGAGCTCAAGCTCCCTGACCCCTACGTTGCCGTAAGGCTGAATAAACTGGCATAAAGAAAAAGTACCCGCCCATGGCTGTTTTAGACGGCTATGGGCGGTTTTTGCGTGTATGGAAACGGATGCGCTGGGAAAAACTTGCCGAAGAGGAATTTTTTGCAAAAAATATTTTGCGTTGCGTGTTGCGGTGTACCTGACACATCCGGCTGCCTCCGGCAGGTGAAAAAGGACAAAATGGCCCGAACGTTGTTTAAGACAGGGGGCGGATGCCCCACGGAGTGGCAAAATCTCTGCAAAAAAGGCGGCTGTCCGGCTTGAATGACACATTTAACAAAAATTTTACGTGAAGTGATTGAATTTGCAACTCTTGACAGAAGGCGGGACAAACCATTATCCTTTTATCAGAGGAAAGTATTTTATGTCGCCAGACGTTGGAATGCCTGGTGTACAAGTGTGTGTCAGGAGGGAAAGAATATGTCCAACTACCGGAACCGAATCGGGGAAGCCATTGCCTTTGCCCGGAACGTGGCGGGCAGATCCCAGCAGGAGCTTGCGGATATGCTGGGGCGGGACAAGCGCACCATTCAGAAATGGGAGCGGGGCGAGATCCGCATTGCGCTGGAGGATTTTCTGGATGTATTCGATACTCTGCACCTGCCGGTGGGGCCCTATGAAATGTGGATCCTGCATCCGGAACTCTTTCCGCGCGGCATGGAGGAGATCAAGGGCTTCAGCACCGAAAAGAAGCGGAGGACACTGGCGGATTATTATCTGCATCAGGCTGCACCGCTGGAGATCGAGCAGGAGTATTACATCCTGTTCGGCGACCACGGCAGCAACAGCTGCGGCATCCGGCAGGAGCTGCTGGCCAACCTGCAGACTCCGCTCCGTGACCGCAAACGGATCGTGAACCAGATCATCGACAACTACTATGAGGCCCGGGCCATCGGACATCTGACCGACCCGGAGGGCCAGCAGCCAGTGATGCCCATTCTGGAAGCCTGCTACGATGCCAGTGCACGGAGCGTGAAAGCCAACGAGAACCGGTACAGCATCGGCAGCATCGAGCGCTATCTGGATGGCGCAGATGATGCGGCAGATGAATGAACCTGACAGCAGACGGCCATGTGCAGCCGCCTGCTGTTTTTGCGTGCGGCCTGCCTGCGGGAAAATATTGTGAAATTTGCGGATTCCTGCTATACTTATCCTATTGACGAAAAAGAAGGGTGAGATAAATGGCATACAACATGGGCGGTCGGCGCTTCCGGCCGGTGGGCAGCGGAAAAAAGCGGACTGCGCCGCAGTACGGGCCGGTGGGCACAGGCTGCCCGTTTGTGGAGGAGGCCGTGGCGCGGCTGTACCGGGAACAGAGCGAGGAACATTTCTGGAGCCTGATGAACGCCCTGAACTATGCGCTGGAATTGCAGACCAAGGTGCTGGTGCCGCTGGATGCGGCGGTGGACCCCCAGAGCGGGGCCGCACCCTGGGCACACCTGCCCATCCCGGAGGATCGGGCCGAGGGCCTGCCGCCCTGGCTGCTCCACGCCCGGAAAGAGCGGCACTATCTGCCGCTGTTCACCTCGGTAAAGAACGCCGAGGCGGAAAAGGCCAGCGCCACCCGCCCCATGGTGGAGCGCAGCCTGCGCAGCGCCATGGAGTATGCGCTGGAAACGGACGGCATCGATGGTGTGGTGCTGGACCCGTGGACAAGCTCTGCCACGCTGGATGTCTCCCTGCTCAGCGGGCTGCTGAGATCGGAGCGGGGAAGCGACAACCCCGGCGCTCAGGAGCTGGAAGCCGGGCACGCCGCCGCCCGGGCCGGGGATTGGCCGGAGGCAGCGGCCCGCTACACTGCCGCCGCCGAGGCGGGCAGCGCAGAGGCGCTTTCTGCCCTGGGGGACTGCCTGTATTATGGCCGGGGTACCCGGAAGAATAAGACCCAGGCCCGGCGGATGTGGAAAAAGGCCGCGCAGGCCGGGGAGGTGCAGGCCATGATCGCCCTGGGGGATGACTGTGCCGCATCGGGCAGGGAGATGGCGGAGACCCTGCAATACTACCGCCGCGCCCAGAGCGCTGCCCGGGAGGTGCCGGACATCGCCTACACCCCGCAGGTCTGCCTGCGCCTTGCCCAGTACGAGACCCAGTACCTCTCCCGCAAAAAGGCGCTGCTGCAGGTGGCCGAAGCCGTGCAGGGCTTTCGGATCCTGCAGGCTGAGGGCGAAACGGATGCTGCCGACTGGCTGCGGGAGGCTGAACTGCTGACCGATCAGCTGCTGGCCGACGATAAAAACGCCTGAAACACAGTTTCTTTACATTTGTTCTAAGAAATCGTCATAGGAAACCGGTAAGATATTCAAGGAAATATTCTGCGCCGAAGAAAAGAGGACAAGCACTATGAGCAAAGTGATCGGAATCGACCTTGGCACCACCAACTCCTGCGTGGCGGTGGTGGAGGGCGGCAAGCCTGTGGTCATCACCAACGCCGAAGGCGAGCGCACCACCCCCAGCGTGGTGGCCTTTACCAAGGATGGCGAGCGTCTGGTGGGCGGCGCGGCAAAGCGCCAGATCGCCACAAACTCCGGCCGCACGGTGTCCAGCATCAAGCGGTACATGGGTTCTGATCACCGGGTGCATATCGATGGCAGAGACCTGACCCCGCAGGAGATCAGCGCCATGATCCTGACCAAGATCCGCCGCGATGCTGAGAGCTACCTGGGCGAGCCGGTAACCGAGGCCGTTATCACGGTGCCTGCCTATTTTGACGACAGCCAGCGCAAGGCCACGCAGGACGCGGGCCGCATTGCGGGCCTGAATGTTCTGCGCATCATCAACGAGCCCACCGCCGCCGCAGTGGCCTACGGCCTGGACAACGAAGCCCCCCAGAAGATCCTGGTCTATGATCTGGGCGGCGGCACCTTTGATGTTTCGATCATCGAGATCGAGGACGGCACCTTTACGGTGCTGGCCACCGGCGGCGATACCCATCTGGGTGGCGATGACTTTGACGAGCGCATCGTTGAGTGGGCTGTGGCGGAGTTCCGCAGATCTGACCGCATCGATCTGACCAAGGACCCCGCCGCCATGGGCCGCCTGAAGGAGGAAGCGGAAAAGGCCAAGAAGGAGCTTTCCAGTGCGCTTTCCGCCCAGCTGAACCTGCCGTTTATCGCGGTGGGCAAGGATGGCCCCCACCATCTGGATCTGAGCCTGGGCCGCCCCCAGTTTGAGATGATGACCGGTGACCTGCTGGCCCGCACCGTTCAGCCGGTGCAGAACGCCCTGCGGGATGCCGGGATTTCCGCCAGCCAGCTGGGCAAAGTCCTGCTGGTGGGCGGCAGCACCCGGATGCCCGCTGTGGAGCGGCAGGTCCGGGAGCTGCTGGGCTGTGAGCCCAGCCACACCCTGAATCCCGATGAATGCGTGGCCATGGGTGCCGCCGTGCAGGGCGGTCTGCTGCAGGGCGGCGGAAAGCTGGCCGGTGCCACCGGCGCGGCCGCGCAGGGCCTTGTACTGATGGATGTCACCCCGCTGACGCTGTCCATTGAGACGCTGGGCGGCGTGGCCACCCCCCTCATCACCCGCAACAGCATGATCCCCACCCGCAAGAGCCAGATCTTTACCACGGCCCGCCCCATGCAGACCAGCGTGGAGATCAACGTGCTGCAGGGCGAGCGCCACTTTGCCCGCGACAACAAGAGCCTGGGTAAATTCAAGCTCACCGGCATCCGCTCCGGCTTCTCCTCCAAGCCCCAGATCGAGGTCACCTTTGACATCGATGTGAATGGCGTGGTCAAGGTGTCTGCAAAGGATCTGGGCACCGGCCGGGAGCAGAACATCACCATCACCGGCAGCACCAATCTTTCTGAGAACGAGATCCAGCGCGCCATGGCCGATGCTGCCGCCTACGAGGAGGAGGATACCCGCCGCAGGGAGCGGCTGGAACTCCACAATCAGGCCGAGATGCTGGCTTACAAGGTGGATGAAGCCCTCTCAAAGTGCAAAAAGGAGCTGGACAAGGACGAGAAGAACCGAGTCAAGAACGACCTTGCCAGCCTGCGCCGCTGCCTGCGCAAGGATAAGCCCGAAAAGATGAACGAGACCGAAGAAGCGAACCTCCGTCAGGCAAAATCCCAGCTGGAGGCCAGCGCCAACCACCTGATGGTGCTGTACAGCACGGAGCAGGATGCCGGCCGGCAGTAAACGGGCAATTCCCTACTGAAAAACTTCGTTGAAAGGGTTGACAAACCCGGAAGAGTGGGGTATTATGTATGCAATATCACAAAAATGGCTGTGAAGAGAAGAGTAGGTTTTCGCATTGATTCTTCCAGAGAGCCCGGGCGGTGGAAAAGGGCAGGAAACAGGGAACTGAAAATGGTCTCGGAGCCGCGGGGGCGAAGTGCAAGAGTGCTAAGCCTGCGACGGGAGCGCCCGTTATAGCGTCCGGTTGTCGCGTTGCAAAACGCCGCAGCAGTGAGGCTGTCTCTGTGAGGGGACAGTAAACCAAGGTGGTACCACGGAAGTTTTACGCTTTCGTCCTTGTGGGTGTATGCCCGCTGAGGACGGAAGCGTTTTTTATTTTGCTTCCGGTGCAAAGGGTGCGGATTGTGCCGCACCGCACAAAAACATTTTTGTAAAAGTAGAGAGGGAAAACAAAATGTCTAAGATCACTCGTCGTAATTTTCTGAAAGTTTCCGGCGTGGCCGCTGCTGCCGCTGCCCTGACCGCCTGCGGCGGCTCTTCCTCCACCGCAAGCTCCGCCGCTTCCGGCGCTGCATCCTCTGAGGCTGCCTCCACCGCTGCCAAGCTGGACAAGATCAAGGTCGCTGTTCCCAACGACACCACCAACGAGGCCCGCGCTCTGACCCTGCTGGAGAAGAACGGCTTCTTCAAGCTGAAGGCAGATGCAGGCCTGACCGCCACCAAGAACGATATCGAGGAGAACCCCCTGAACGTCAATGTGGACGAGGTCGAGGCTGCTCAGGTGCCCAACGTTCTGCAGGATGAGGACTACGCTGTCATCAACTCCAACTACGCCATCTCTGCCGGTCTGGACCCCATGACCGACGCTCTGGCCATGGAGGATGGCACCTCTGCCTATGTCAACGTTCTGGTCTGTAAGGAAGGCAATGAGGAGGAACCCAAGATCAAGGCTCTGGTCGCTGCCCTGCAGAGCCAGCAGGTCAAGGACTTTATGACCGAGAGCTACGGCGGCGCTGTGGTCTCTGTTGTGGAAGACCCCACCGACGGCTATGATCCTTCCATCGATTATGACGCACTGAACGGTGAGACTGTCAGCTGCGCTGCCACCCCCGCTCCCCACTGCGAGATCCTGGAGGTCTGCAAGCAGATCCTGGCCGACAAGGGCATTACGCTGGACATCCAGGAGTACGATGACTATGTGATCCCCAACACCATCGTTGAAGATGGCCAGTGCGACACCAACTACTTCCAGCATCAGCCCTACCTGGACAACTTCAATGAGGAGAAGGGCACCCACCTGGTCTCCGTTGCCGGTATCCACGTTGAGCCCATGGGCATCTACGGCGGCAAGCAGAGCGACCTGAGCCCGATCGAGGGTTAAGCAAACTCCCCCAGTCACCTTGCGGTGACAGCCTCCTCGGGGAGGGGGCCTTTGCCTGACCGTTCTGTTTCAGGCTCCCTCTATGAGGGAGCTGGCAAATCCGTAAGGATTTGACTGAAGGAGCTTATTCAACAGCAAGGAGCAATTTCTGTGATTGAGATCAAACACCTTTCCAAGACCTTCCAGATGAAGGACGGCGCAGTGAATGCGCTGAAGGACATCAGCCTGACCATCCCGGATGGCTCCATTTACGGCATCATCGGCATGTCCGGCGCGGGCAAATCCACGCTGGTGCGCTGCATCAACCTGCTGGAGCGCCCCACCGAGGGCAGCGTGGTCATTGACGGCGTGGAGATGGAAAAGCTCACGCCTGCCCAGCTGCGCCAGCGCCGCCGGGAGATCACGATGATCTTCCAGCAGTTCAACCTGCTGATGCAGCGCAGCTGCCTGAAGAACATCTGCTTCCCCATGGAGCTGGCCGGTGTGCCCAAAGATAAAGCCACAGCCCGCGCCAGGGAGCTGCTGGAGCTGGTTGGCCTGCCAGACAAGGCGGACGCTTACCCGGCGCAGCTTTCCGGCGGGCAAAAGCAGCGCATTGCCATTGCGCGTGCCCTGGCCACCAACCCCAAGGTGTTGCTGTGTGACGAAGCCACCAGTGCCCTGGACCCCAACACCACCCATGCCATTTTGCAGCTGATCCAGAAGATCAACCGCGAAATGGGCATTACGGTGGTTATCATTACCCACCAGATGAGCGTGGTGGAGGATGTGTGCAGCCACGTTGCCATTTTGGATAACGGCACCGTGGTAGAGCAGGGCAGCGTGCGGGATATCTTCTCGAACCCGCATTCCGACGCTGCCAAGCGGCTGGTGTTCCCGGCGGGCACGCCGGAGCGCGAGCTGCTGCCCGGCCGCAAAATGGTGCGTGTTGCCTTTAACGGCACCCAGACGACCGATAAGCCGCTGGTGGCCAGCCTTGCCATTGAGTGCGGGGCGCTGGTTTCGATTGTGGCAGCGGACACCCGCGTGGTAAACGGCCAGACGCTGGGCAGCATGCTGCTGGCCCTGCCGGAAGGCGAAGGCGCTGCCAAGGCGCTGGATTACATCAAGAATTATCCCGGCATTACCTACGAGGAGGTGGGCAGCAATGGCTGAATTTTTTGCATCGAAGGACTGGCAGACTTTTTTGGATGTTCTGCCTTCCATCCCGGCAGAAACCTGGGACACTTTTTACTCTACCGTGGTGGCTACCCTGTTTGCACTGGTCATCGGCCTGCCGCTTGGTGTGCTGCTGGTAACGGGTGAGCCCGGTGGTGTGCGCCCGCTGCCCCGCTGGGTTATGCGGTTGCTGAACGGCGTAATCAACCTGCTGCGCAGTGTGCCGTTCTTGATCTTGATGATCATTGTCATTCCGCTGTCCCGCTTGATCGTGGGCACTTCTATTGGCACGGTGGCATCCATTGTGCCGCTGGTCATTGCATCCTTCCCGTTTGTGTCCCGTCTGGTGGAAACCAGCATCCGTGAGGTGGATTCCGGCGTGGTGGAAGCAGCCCAGAGCATGGGGGCAACCCCGCTGCAGATCATCACCAAGGTGCTGATCCCCGAAAGCATGCCCAGTCTGATTGCCAACGCAACCATTGCTGCCACAACCATTCTGGGCTATGGCGCTATGGCAGGTGTGATCGGCGGCGGCGGCCTGGGCAAGGTTGCCATCAACTATGGCTACTACCGCTATAACCTGGTGCTGGAAATTTTTGCAACTGCGCTGCTGGTTGTGCTGGTGCAGGTGCTGCAAAGCATTGGCACCCGCCTGGCCACCAGGTGCGACAAGCGCGTGCAGAAAACCAAAGGCTAAAATAAAACGATAAAAAGCGAAGCGGCTGGCCGTACAGACAAAATCACCTGCACGGCCAGCCGCTTTTTGTGTGCTTTTGGGCTTATTGGCATCGCTTTTGCTTATTCAAAATTTGTTCACCAAATCTTACCAAATCGTTCAGAACTCTTTAACGAGGTTTCCATAATCTGCCCGTATAATAACAGTGTACTCGAAAGAGAGAAACAAAAACGTAAACGACGTTTTAAAACATCCACTGCGTCCTTCGCCATGCCAGACGCCCGCAGCAATCGCAGCGGCCGCCGGCGAAGGCCAGACAACCAACAATGCCGGGCAACCGGCTTTACATACATTTCTCCTCCTTCTCCTTCCTTTCCAATTTGTTACGAAAAAAAACATGCGCCCTTTGCAGCGGCCAAGGCTTCGCAGCCTGCCCAACGCAAAGGGCGCATCGTTTATTATTTCAGAATATACTTTATCATCACAGACTGGCAATATCCGCCAACAGGGCGTCTACGTCCTCGTCACGGGTGGCCCAGCTGGTGCAGAACCGCACGGCAGTGTGCTCGGCGTCCGGCTTGGCGGTCAGGGTCATGGCGTACTTTTCGCTCAGGGCATTGTACCAGCTGTTGGGCAGGATGGGGAACTGCTGGTTGGTGGGGGAATCAAACAGCATGGCGCAGCCCTTTGCTTCAAACGCAGCGCGGATGCGCATGGCCTGGCGGTCCGCCTTAGCGGCCATAGTGTAATAGGGGCTGGAACCGGTGCCGTCCTCGCCGTTCAGCAGGGCAAGGAATTGCAGCCCCAGCAGGCGGCCCTTGGCCAGCATGGCGCCGTGCTGCTTGATGGCGTAGCGAAAATCCTGGTCCAGATCGGGGTTATTGATGACAACGGCTTCGCCAAACAGCGCACCGCACTTGGTTCCACCCAGGTAAAACACATCGCACAGGTTGGCATAATCCTGCAGGTTCAGATCATTGGCTTCGCTGGCAAGGCCGTAAGCCATGCGGGCACCATCCACAAACAGGTACAGGCCGCAGTCATAGCAGGTGGCGGAAAGGTCGGTCAGCTCCTCCTTGGTGTACAGGGTGCCGTCCTCAGTGGGGTTGGAGATATACACCATGCCGGGCTGGGCAAGGTGCTCGTGGCTGGCATCGGCCCAGTGAGCGTCGTAAGCATCCCTCACCTGCTGGGCGGTAATTTTGCCCTGCACGCTGGGCAGGGCAAGGCACTTGTGGCCGGTGGCTTCCACCGCGCCGGTTTCATGTACATTGATATGCCCGCTGTCGGCACACAGCACGCCCTGCCAGGGTTTTAACAGGGCATCCACCACGGTAAAGTTGGCCTGGGTGGCACCCACAAAAAAGTGGACTCCGGCATCCGGGGCATCGCACAGCTTACGGATCAGGCCGCGGGCCTGATCGCAGTAATCGTCCATGCCGTAACCGGGGGTCTGTTCCAGATTGGTCTTTTGCAGCAGGTCCAGCACCGGCTGGGCGGCACCCTCGCCATAATCACATTCAAAGCGGATCATAAGATCGCTCCTTTCCGTTTTAACCGTTCGCTGCGGGCAGAGTACCCGACAGCATACTTATCCATTATAAAGTCTGTACCGTTTTTTGTAAAGAAAGCACTATGCAGAAAAGCCGCAGCAGCGGCGTACAGGGAGCAAAGGCAACACCGCACAATTCCCGCCTGACGGCTTAAGCACCGCTCCGGCGGCTGC
>OJOF01000983.1_pt1 | contig 23619 bp, 18 predicted proteins | sample 1598181 | NCBI WGS metagenome assembly OJOF01 (sample SAMN01915226, study PRJEB22387) | human gut metagenome | isolation source: stool | host: Homo sapiens | place: USA
TTAGGACACATGCCTCTCACGCATGTAATACGAGTTCGATTCTCGTATCCACTACGGAAAATTTTAATGCACTCTTAGCTCAGCTGGTAGAGCAATTGACTCTTAATCAATGGGTCCAGGGTTCGAGTCCCTGAGGGTGTACGAGGAATAGAGCGGTCATTAAATAGATGACCGCTTTTTTTATGCAATTATTCCTTTTCTCCGGGAAATACTTCCTATCTTTGCAGACTGAAATCAATAAAACGTAAACACATTGGATTGGTTATACAGTTTATTCGTTGAACATTCCGCCCTGCAGGCGGTTGTGGTGCTCTCGCTGATCTCTGCTATTGGTTTGGGACTGGGAAAGATACACATCTGCGGTATATCGTTAGGAGTGACGTTCGTGTTCTTTGCAGGTATCTTTGCCGGGCATTTCGGGCTGTCCATAGACCCGCAGATGCTGAACTATGCGGAGAGCTTCGGTCTGGTGATATTCGTATATGCACTGGGATTGCAGGTAGGTCCGGGCTTCTTCAGTTCGTTCCGTACAGGTGGCGTACAATTGAATATGCTGGCAGTAGGCGTGGTTTTGATCGGTACGCTGATGACACTGCTGGGAAGTTATGGATTGGGAGTCTCTCTGCCGGATATGGTAGGTATCCTTTGCGGAGCAACGACGAATACACCGGCTCTGGGAGCTGCGCAGCAAACGCTGAAACAGATGGGAATCGAAGCGAATACTCCGGCTCTGGGATGTGCGGTGGCATATCCGATAGGAGTAGTGGGAGTTATTCTCGGTATTCTGATGATACGTAAGGCACTGGTACGTAAAGCTGATTTAGAAGTCAAGGAGAAAGACGATGTGAATAAACCCTACATCGTTGCATTTCAGGTACACAATCCGGCAATCTTTAATATGAGTGTGAAGGATATAGCTCAGTTGAGTTATCCTAAGTTTGTGATTTCCCGTTTGTGGCGGGATGGGAATGTCAGCATCCCCACTTCTGAGAAAGTGATTAAGGAAGGCGACCGCTTGCTTGTTATTACTTCAGAAAGAAATGTTCCTGCCTTGACTGTTTTGTTCGGTGAGCAAGAAAACACGGACTGGAACAAGGAAGATATCGACTGGAATGCCATTGATAGCCAGTTGATCTCTCAGCGTATCGTGGTGACACGTCCGGAACTGAATGGAAGAAAACTCGGTTCACTCCATTTACGTAATCATTATGGTATCAATATCAGTCGCGTCTATCGTAGCGGGGTGCTGCTACTGGCTACGGCGGAACTTACCTTGCAATTGGGCGACCGGTTGACGGTGGTGGGTGAGGCCGCTGCCATACAAAATGTGGAAAGAGTTTTGGGAAATGCTGTGAAGAGTTTGAAGGAGCCTAATCTGGTGGCTGTATTCGTGGGTATTATCCTTGGTCTTGCCTTAGGAGCGATACCTATTGCCATCCCCGGTGTCAGCACTCCTGTAAAGCTGGGTCTGGCGGGTGGACCGATAATCGTAGGTATTCTTATCGGTACTTTCGGACCACGCATGCATATGGTGACTTATACAACCCGTAGCGCTAACCTGATGCTCCGTGCCTTGGGTTTGTCACTCTATCTGGCCTGTCTGGGACTGGATGCGGGGGCTCATTTCTTTGATACGGTATTCCGTCCGGAAGGATTGTTGTGGATAGCTATTGGCTGTGCACTAACCGTGGTTCCTGTGTTGATAATGGGAGTCATTGCTTTCCGTTGGATGAAGGTTGATTTCGGTTCGGTAGCCGGAATGCTGTGTGGAAGTATGGCGAATCCAATGGCATTGAACTATGTTAATGATACTATTCCCGGTGATAATCCTTCTGTTTCTTATGCTACGGTTTATCCGTTGTGTATGTTCCTGAGGGTGATTATCGCACAGGTATTGTTGATGTTTTTTTTAACTTAGAGTTGGACTGAAAACACAAGCCCGAATATAATTTGTAGATTGTAATTTGTAATTATTATGAGTAATATTACCCCTGAAAGCATCATGAGCGACTTGCGTTATTTGCAGTTGCTATCACGCAGTTTTCCGACGATTGCGGATGCCAGTACAGAAATTATTAACCTGGAAGCTATTCTGAACCTTCCGAAAGGGACAGAGCATTTCCTGACTGATATTCATGGCGAATATGAAGCATTTCAACATGTGTTGAAGAACGCTTCGGGAGCGGTGAAGCGGAAAGTGAATGAAATCTTCGGGCATACTTTACGTGAGAGTGAAAAGAAAGAAATATGCACCCTGATTTATTATCCTGAAGAAAAGTTGCAGTTGATCAAAGAGCAGGAAGCAGATCTGGATGACTGGTATCTGATTACGCTGAATCAGTTGGTGAAGGTATGCCAGAATGTTTCTTCCAAATATACACGCTCTAAAGTGCGTAAGGCGCTTCCGGCAGAATTCTCGTATATTATTCAGGAGTTGCTGCATGAATCGAGTGTGGAGCCTAACAAGCATGCCTATATCAATGTAATTATCAGCACTATCATTTCCACCAAACGTTCGGATGATTTCATCATTGCAATGTGTAATCTCATTCAGAGGTTGACGATTGACTCTCTGCACATTGTAGGTGATATTTACGACCGTGGTCCGGGAGCACACATCATTATGGATACACTTTGTGATTATCACAATTTTGATATTCAATGGGGAAATCATGATATTCTGTGGATGGGAGCAGCTTCTGGTAATGATGCCTGTATTGCCAATGTGATCCGTATGTCGATGCGTTATGCCAACCTGGCTACACTGGAGGACGGATATGGTATCAACCTGTTGCCACTTGCCACATTTGCCATGGATACGTATGCGGATGATCCCTGCACAATCTTCGCTCCGAAGATGAACTTTGCAGACGGTAATTATAATGAGAAGACTTTACGGTTAATTACGCAGATGCATAAGGCGATTACGGTGATACAGTTCAAGCTGGAAGCAGAGATTATAGACCGTCGTCCGGAGTTCGGTATGCAGAACCGGAAGTTACTGGATAAGATTGATTTTGAGAGAGGCGTCTTTGTATACGAGGGAAAGGAATATCCATTGCGTGACACAAACTTCCCGACCATAGATCCGGCTGATCCATATCGTTTGTCTGATGAGGAACGGGAGCTGATGGATAAAATCCATGCTTCGTTCATGAATAGTGAGAAGTTGAAGAAGCATATGCGTTGCCTGTTTACATATGGAGGAATGTATCTGGTTTGTAACAGTAATTTGCTGTACCATGCTTCTATGCCTTTGAATGAGGATGGTAGTTTCAAACATGTCCGTATTGGAAAGAAGGAGTATTGGGGCAGGAAATTATTGTGTAAGACAGACCAGTTGATACGTACGGCTTACTTCGATGAAGACGGTACGGAGGAGAAGAGTTTTGCATTGGATTATGTGTGGTATATGTGGTGTGGCCCGGATGCTCCATCGTTTGACAAAGATAAGATGGCGACTTTTGAACGCTATTTCATTGAAGACAAAGATTTGTCCAAGGAGACGAAAGGATATTATTATACTCTGCGTAACCGTGCTGATATTTGTGAACGCATTCTTGCGGAGTTTGAGGTTACAGGACCTCATTCACACATTATTAATGGTCATGTGCCCGTGAAGATTATTAAGGGTGAGAAACCGATAAAGGCGGATGGCAAGTTGCTGGTGATTGATGGTGGGTTTTCTAAGGCATATCAGCCGGAAACCGGTATTGCCGGATATACATTGGTGTATCATTCGCATGGCTTGCAGTTAGTGCAACACGAACCGTTTCAAAGCCGCCAGAAAGCTATAGAAGAGGGGCAGGATATCAAGTCTAATACCTTTGTCGTAGAGTTCAATTCACAACGTATGATGGTGAAAGATACGGATAAAGGAAAAGTACTGGTGACGCAGATACAAGACTTGAAGAAACTATTGGTGGCGTATAGGACGGGCTTTATAAAGGAGAAGAATTAGTATTTAAATAACACTACTCCTCCTTCCACAATCACCCCCTTATCATAAGTGCCCCCTTTGGTGTAGTAACGGCTGCCACCATAACCACCTGTTACGAATACACCTAAGCGGTCATTTAGACGGTATTCCAGATTGACACGTGCCTGGAGAGCGTAAAGGCGTGTAGGGAAGCTATAGTCTTTGTTCTTGAAATTTTCGATATGCTGGAAGCCCAGGTCACCGCTGATAAATAATTGTTTGTATAGAGGAAGCTCAAGACCTGCACGATAAAAGAGAGAGGCTGAAAACTTATCGCTGAAATCCAGATAATGTGTACCACCACCTAAGATGGTATAGAACAGATTGTTCTTGAAACGAGCACCTACATTCAGCTTTGTTGCATTGCCTCCGAAAAGCATTAATTGCACTTTAGTATCCGGATTGGCATTGACCAGACCTAACTGGAAACCGTCGAAACTATTCTTATAATAGTTGACTAATCCAATCTGTACCCCTTTCCCTTTTCCGGCAAAATTGAAAGGGGCTATTTGTGCTCCTGTGAAATGTTCACCTACCACATTACCCAGACCGGATATCTGTAAACCTTGCATGTTTTCCCCTGTGATGTTACCTAAACCGCTGATTTGTACGCCTCGTAGATTTTCGCCTACAATGTTCAGCAAGCCGGAAGCAGTGATACCAATGAAATCTTCGCCTGAAATGTTAGCTAATCCTGCAATATGTGCTCCCGAAGAATTCTCTCCGGCAATGTTCAGGAGACCACCAATGAGAACACCACTGGCATTGTCTCCTACAATATTGGTAAGTCCGGAGAATATAACACCTTGTGCATGATTTCCTGTGATACCGACTAAGCCGGACAAGGATACACCACAGAGATTATCTCCATTCACATTGCTGATACCTGCTATCTGAACACCACACATGCTGCCTCCTACCAGGTTGGCAAGACCTGTAACCTGTACACCGTTCATGTCACGGTATACCACACTACCCAGTAGATTGATACCCACGCCGTTCAGACGGTTCATAGAAGAGAATAGGCCGAGGTTGAAACAAGTACTTCCTACAGTATCAGTCTGTTGTGTGGACATATTCTTCCACAGGGAGAGATTGATGCCGACAGGTTCTCTGTTTTTCTTGGTTGTTTCAGTCGATTTGTTGTCTGTAGCCTGTGCAGAAAGTGTTCCTGCAACTATCAGTAATGCAATAATAGATGGAAATAATCTTCTCATTTGAGATAATACTTTAATAAAGGTCAGTCGGTTAATTACAATCTTATCCCTTCGCTTCCTGATATAAGAATCGTTTAATGGAGCGTTTGGGAGTTTTCTCAAATTCTTCGGGATAGATTTTCATTTTGAATATCTGGCTGTATGCAGGCAACATGGTGTTTAGCGTGGCACGGTTTTCTTCCATGACCCGTTCTATATCTGCGGTAGTCAGGCCGTGTGCAAAGGCATCGTCGAAGTCCGGATATACCAGTCCGACAAGCTTTTCATTCTGCTGCACGATAATACTTTCGGCAACGTACGGCATGTTATTCAACTTATCTTCTATTTCTTCGGGGTATATATTTTGTCCACTGGAACCGAGCAACATATTCTTGCTGCGTCCTTTGATGGTGATATTCCCTTCGGCGTCCATTAGTGCAAGGTCGCCTGTATGCAGCCAACCGTCAGCGTCGATTGCTTCACGTGTGGCTTCTTCATTTTTATAGTATCCCAGCATAACATTTGGTCCGCGGCATACGATTTCCCCCGGTATATTTTCTGGGTCGGAAGAAAGCACTTTCACTTCCATACGCGGAACCGCTTTACCGCAGGAACCCGGTTTGAAGCGTGACCAGTCTTCGTAACAGATAATCGGACCACATTCTGTCATTCCATAGCCTACCGTGTAGGGGAATTCTATCATGTGAAGGAATTGTTCTACTTCCTGATTGAAAGCGGCACCACCTACGATGACTTCTGCAAAACGTCCGCCGAAAGCGCTGACTACTCCTTCGCGTACAGTTGCTTTAATCTTGTCATTGATGATGGGAACTTTCAATAATAGCTTCATGGTGGGGGTTTCCAGTTTCGGAAGCACGTTCTTCTTAATGATCTTTTCTATAATGAGCGGTACAGCCACTACAAGATGGGGCTTCACTTCCGAGAATGCCTGGAAAATGATTTTGGGGCTTGGCATGCGGGTTAGGAAGTAGATCTGACATCCTGCCGAGAACTCGTATAGGAATTCGAATGCTAACCCGTACATGTGTGCCATTGGCAACATGGAGATAATTTTGTCTCCGGCTTTTAATGGCAATACTTCGAATGCGAATGCTGTATTGGACCATAGGCTACGGTAGGGCAGCATTACCCCTTTGGAGTAACTCGTCGTTCCGGAAGTATAGTTGATGACTGCCAGTTCTTCGGGCTGATCTTTGTGATATTCAATGTGTTCTTTACGGAAATTCTTGGGGTATTTCTTGCCGAACAATTCGTTCAGATGTTCACGGGCGTAATCCAGTTTCTGTGTGCGTGAGATGAGAATGGAGAAGTCCGTCATCAGAATGATGCCTTCCAGGATAGTCATTGCAGATTCGTTGAGGTTTTCCCATACCTGGTCGCCCACAAAGAGTAATTTTGCTTCGGAGTGATTGACAATGTTGTGTACATTGTCCGCTTTGAACTCATGAAGGATAGGAACTGCAACTGCTCCGTAGGTAAGTGTGGCAAGGAAGGTGACTCCCCAGTGTGAGCTATTACGTCCACAGATGGCTATCTTATCGCCTTTTTTAATACCGCTTGCTTCGAAGATTAAATGTACTTTCTCTATTTTGCGGGCTACATCTTTATATTGTAGGGTAGCGCCATTATAATCTGTCAGGGCATCAAGGTCCCAATTCTCTTTAATACTATTCTCAATGTAGGCGATAAAGCTTTGTTCCATGATATTATATATTGCACATTTATTTGAAATTTGTGCAAATATAAGGCTTTATCAAAAGAAAGCAAATTTTTAGCTAAAAAAAGCGGGATATGTATATAATTTAGCCCTGGCATATTAAAATATGGCCAGGGCTATTGAAATATTTACGATTTTAAATACCAATGATAGATGCGTTGTACGCCTTCTTCTATTTCTACTTTGTGGTGCCAACCCAGAGAATGTAGTTTTGAAGGGTCGGTCAGTTTACGCATGGTGCCGTCCGGTTTGCTACTATCGAAACTCAGTTGGCCTTTGTAGCCTACAGTAGAAACAATCAGTTCGGCAAGGTTGCGGATGGAGATTTCTTTACCTGTACCTATATTGATGTGGCAGTTACGAATGTCTTTATCGTCTGGTTTATAGGTGTCTTTGAAGTCTACATGTTCCATGACGAATACACTGGCATCTGCCATTTCTTCGCTCCAAAGGAATTCGCGAAGCGGTGTACCGGTACCCCAAAGTTTCACTTCATTGTCACTGATACCGTATTTAGCAAGAATGGTGAGAATATCCTCTTTGCTGCCGGTTCCGTCAATGCCTTCTACGGGACGGAGATCCAAGTCTTTGCGTATGGCATCCCAATCACCTTGTTTCAGACAGTGGGCAAGGTGTATCTTGCGAATCATGGCAGGAAGTACATGACTGCGTTCCAGATCGAAATTATCGTTCGGGCCATAGAGGTTGGTAGGCATTACAGCAATATAATTTGTACCGTATTGCAGGTTGAAACTTTCGCACATTTTCAGTCCGGCAATCTTAGCTATGGCATAGGGTTCATTGGTGTATTCCAGGGGAGAGGTAAGAAGTACTTCTTCTTTCATGGGTTGCTCGGCATCGCGTGGATAAATGCAAGTGCTGCCCAGGAAGAGGAGTTTCTTTACATTATGGCGGAAACTTTCGCCGATGACGTTCTGTTGTATTTGCAGGTTCTTGTAGATGAAATCAGCACGATAGATACTGTTTGCCATGATGCCGCCTACGAAAGCGGCAGCAAGGAATACATATTCCGGTTGTTCTTCATCAAAGAATCTACGAACGGCAACGGCGTCCAGTAAGTCGACTTCTTTGTGGGTTTTGCCAATAAGATTGGTATATCCTTTATCTTGCAGGTTCTTCCAGATTGCAGAACCTACCAGGCCACGATGACCTGCTACGTAGATTTTGGCGTTTTTGTCTAACATTATATTTTAAGTTTTATGTATTAATTCTCTTGTGATCTCAGATACAGCTTCTTCACGAACTTCATGTCATGCGTTGCCATAATCTTCACGAGATCTTCAAAGCTGGTTTGTCTTGGGTTCCAGCCCAAAAGTGTTTTGGCTTTGGTAGGATCACCCAGCAATTGTTCAACTTCGGCAGGACGGAAGTATTTTGAATCTACTTCTACAATGATTTTGCCTGTCTTCACATCAATGCCTTTTTCTTCGACACCTTCACCTTCCCAACGCAGTTCAATACCTACTTCTTTGAAGGCGAGTGTGGCAAACTCACGAACAGTATGCATTTCTCCTGTGGCAATCACGAAATCTTCCGGTGTATCATGCTGAAGAATGAGCCACATACACTCTACATAATCTTTCGCATATCCCCAGTCACGGCGTGCGTCCAGATTACCTAAATACAATTTATCCTGAAAACCTTGTGCTATGCGTGCAGCAGCCAGCGTAATCTTGCGGGTTACAAATGTCTCACCTCTGCGTTCACTTTCATGATTGAAAAGGATACCGTTTACGGCAAACATTCCATAACTTTCGCGGTAGTTTTTGGTAATCCAGAAACCATATTGTTTGGCTATTCCGTACGGGCTACGGGGATAGAAAGGCGTTGTTTCCGTTTGAGGAACTTCCTGTACTTTTCCGTAGAGTTCCGAAGTAGATGCCTGATAAATCTTTGTTTTTTTCTCCATGCCCAGGATGCGGACAGCTTCCAGCATACGGAGTGTACCAATGGCGTCCGCTTCAGCTGTGTATTCCGGTACATCAAAAGATACCTTTACATGACTTTGTGCGGCAAGATTATAGATTTCATCCGGTTGCACCTGCTGAATGATTCGAATGAGCGAACTGCTATCCGTCATATCGCCGTAATGCAGGTTAATAGTACGTTTCTGTTTCATGTCGCGCACCCATTCGTCGAAGTACAAGTGTTCGATACGTCCTGTATTGAATGAGGATGAACGGCGGAGAATACCGTGAACTTCATATCCTTTTTGTAATAAGAATTCGGCAAGAAACGAACCGTCCTGACCTGTTATTCCGGAGATTAGAGCTGTTTTCATATTGTAGGCTTCGTTATAAATTGATTTTAAGAGGACAAAATTCGTTGTTTTTTACGAGAAAACAAAACTTTTTTCATTTATATATCTTATCCACTACCAACGCAATCGCCCCGTCTCCCGTTACATTACAGGCAGTACCGAAGCTATCCATCGCAATGTAGAGCGCAATCATCAATGCTTGTGCCGATTCATCGAAACCAAGCATGGACTGCAATATACCCAAAGATGCCATGATAGCACCACCAGGAACTCCGGGAGCCGCTACCATGGTGATTCCCAGCATGAAAATAAAACCGGCAAATAGTGGGAAATCGAAAGGTATACCCTGCATCATCATCAAGGCAAGGGCGCATGCAACTATCTTGAGCGTACTTCCGGATAGATGTATCGTAGCACAAAGTGGAATCACAAAACCTGCTATGTCAGATGATACCCCATTCTTTTTAGTCTGTTCCAATGTGACAGGAATAGTGGCAGCAGAAGACTGTGTACCTAAGGCGGTGAAATAGGCAGGCATCATCCGTCCCAATAATTTAAAGGGATTCTTACGGACGAATAGTGCAGCTATGCAATACTGGAACACTAAAAGGAAGATATGCAGCAGGAAGATCACACCGATTATTTTTATGAAGACCATTAATACAGAGAATACCTGTCCCGAATGTGTCATATTAAGGAATATACCGAATATGTAAATAGGGAGCAATGGCAGAATGACTGCACTGATCATGCGAATAATAATTTCCTGGAAATCGCGTGCAGCATTCTTCAACGTATCGTTTTTCAGTTGAGCAAGCCCAAGTCCTAACATGAAAGCTAATACCAGAGCTGTCATAACATTCATCAGCGGAGGTATGGCAACAGAAAAGAAAGGCAAGATGCCTTGCGCTTCACTGACCTCTTCCAGCGGAACTCCCGATTCTATCAGGTATGGAAATACAGTTACACCAGTAAAGTAAGACAAAAAACCGGAAAACAAGGTTGCTCCGTAAGCAATCAGTGCTGTAATTAATAATAGTTTTCCGGCACCTTTACCAATATCGGCAATTGCTACTGTTACTAACCCTACAATAATAAGTGGTATGGAGAAGTTCAGGAACTCACTGAAAATACCGTTGAACGTAACGAAAAAGCGTACCATACCTCCGGGAAGAAAATTACCCAAAAGAATACCCAATGCTATGGCTATTATGATACGCGGCAGTAGTCCGATATGTAGTTTTTTCATAAATCTGTATTTAAGTTTTTCAGGTGAAATGTAGTCATGTTTGCAAAAGTACGATTTTTATTCGAAATTCATACGAACAAATGCCCTTGGCATATTGTTTCCATTTCAATGAAACAATAACAAAAAAATGCAAGTTATGACCAAAAACAAACAAAAGACAGACATTGGCTTAATTGGACTTGCCGTAATGGGGGAGAATCTGGCCTTGAACATGGCAGATAAGGGATGGCACGTATCCGTGTATAATCGAACCGTTCCGGGAGTAGAAGAAGGCGTGGTAGAACGCTTTACCAATGGCCGTGCCAAGGGAAAGACTATTGAAGGATATACTGAAATACCCGACTTTGTGGAGTCCATTTCTACACCGCGCAAAATCATGATGATGGTTCGTGCGGGTAATGCGGTAGATGAGTTGATGGAACAGCTTTTTCCGTATCTTTCTCCGGGAGATATACTAATAGATGGTGGAAATTCAAATTATGAAGATACCAATCGCCGTGTGGCATTGGCCGAACAGAAAGGTTTTCGCTTTGTCGGAGCTGGTGTTTCCGGCGGAGAAGAAGGAGCGCTGAATGGTGCTTCTATTATGCCGGGTGGTTCTGTTACTGCCTGGGATGAAGTGAAACCCATTCTGCAAAGTATCGCTGCACGTGCTGCCGATGGTACTCCTTGCTGTGACTGGATTGGTCCGGCTGGTTCGGGACACTTTGTCAAGATGATTCATAATGGTATCGAGTATGGCGATATGCAGCTGATTGCCGAAGCCTACTGGGTGATGAAGAATCTATTGCAACTGGATAATGAAGAAATGGCTTCCGTATTCGCTCATTGGAATGAGGGTAAATTGCGCAGTTATCTGATAGAAATCACTGCCAACATTTTACGCCATAAAGATAAGGCAGGTGGATATCTGATTGATAAGATTTTGGATACTGCCGGACAGAAAGGTACTGGTAAATGGTCTGTTATCAATGCTATGGAACTGGGAATGCCCTTGGGACTGATTGCTACGGCTGTTTTTGAGCGTAGCCTTTCGGCACAGAAAAATCTGCGTGAAGCGGCTTCCAAGCAATTCGTTTGCCAGCGTTCACAAGTGGTATATAATAAACCGGAACTGGTGAAGGATATTTATTCGGCCTTGTATGCTTCCAAATTGGTATCTTATGCACAAGGTTTTGCTGTATTGCAAAAGGCATCCGAAATTTTCGGTTGGGATCTCGACCTGGCATCCATTGCCCGTATGTGGCGTGGTGGTTGTATTATTCGTAGCGTATTCTTGAATGATATAGCCGCAGCTTTTGAAGCATCACAGAAGCCGAAGCACTTGCTGCTTGCTCCTTACTTCCGGGAAGAAATTAAAGAATTGCTTTCGGGCTGGAAGCATCTTGTAGCTCATGCAATGAAAGAAGAACTGCCTGTTCCTGCTTTCTCTTCTGCACTGAACTATTTCTATTCACTGGTATCTGCCAAGTTACCTGCCAATATGATTCAGGCACAACGTGATTACTTTGGTGCGCATACTTTCGAACGTACTGATGAACTTCGCGGGCAATTCTTCCATGAGAATTGGACCGGACATGGCGGAGATACAAAATCAGGTACTTATAATGTATAAGCAATGATTAGTGATCACTAATAAAATAGCTAATCAAATAAAATCAAAGTTCTATGAGTAAATTTGTAATGATCATATTCGGTGCTTCGGGTGACCTGACGAAGCGCAAACTTATGCCGGCACTCTACTCTCTTTATAAAGATAATCGGTTGCCGGAAGAGTTTAGCATTTTAGGAATTGGGCGCACAGACTACGCGGATGATACTTACCGTGACTATATATTGAATGAACTGGAACATTTTGTCACTCCCGCTGAAGTAGGGATGAAGGAATTCTGTACTCATTTACATTATCTCAGCATAGATCCTGCCAAAGAAGAAGGGTACGAAATGCTGGGCAAGCGTTTACAGGAAATCACAGGTGAGAAAGCTCCGGATAATTTGCTGTTCTATCTTGCTACGCCTCCTTCACTTTATGGAGTTATTCCCCTGCATCTGAAAAAAGCCGGATTGAATCGTAAGCATACCCGTATCATCGTTGAGAAACCTTTCGGCTACGACCTGAAGTCAGCACAAGAACTAAACAAAATATATGCTTCCGTCTTTGAGGAGCACCAGATTTATCGTATCGATCATTTTCTCGGTAAAGAAACAGCTCAAAATATTCTTGCTTTCCGTTTTGCTAACGGCATCTTCGAACCGCTGTGGAACCGTAATTATATCGATTATGTAGAAGTTACTGCAGTAGAGAATCTGGGTATTGAACAGCGTGGCGGTTTCTATGATGGAACAGGAGCTTTGCGGGATATGGTGCAGAACCATCTTATCCAGTTGGTAGCTCTTACCGCTATGGAACCTCCTGCAGTTTTTACGGCTGACAATTTCCGTAATGAAGTGGTGAAGGTCTATGAATCCTTGAAACCTCTGACGGATGAAGATTTGAATGAACATATAGTCCGCGGGCAATATACGGCTTCCGGTTCTAAAAAGGGCTACCGTGAAGAAAAGAACGTTCCTGCCGACTCGCGCACTGAAACTTACATTGCCATGAAAATCGGTATCGATAACTGGCGCTGGAGTGGTGTACCTTTCTACATCCGCACAGGAAAGCAGATGCCTACGAAGGTGACGGAGATTGTAGTACATTTCCGTGAGACACCGCATCAAATGTTTCATTGCCATGGTGGACACTGTCCGCGGGCTAATAAACTTATCCTTCGTTTGCAACCCAATGAGGGTATCGTACTGAAGTTTGGTATGAAAGTGCCCGGGCCGGGATTCGATGTGAAGCAGGTGATGATGGATTTCAGTTATGACCAATTGGGCGGAAAGGCTACAGGTGATGCTTATGCCCGACTGATAGAAGATTGTATTCAGGGTGATCCGACCCTTTTCACTCGTAGTGATGCTGTCGAAGCTTCCTGGCGTTTCTTCGATCCGGTATTGCGCTATTGGAACGAATATCCGGATGCACCTCTCTATGGCTATCCCGTCGGAACCTGGGGACCTCTGGAGAGTGAAGCTATGATGCACGAACATGGTGCTGACTGGACCAATCCGTGTAAAAACCTAACGAACACTGATCAATATTGTGAGTTATGAAAACTTATATCTATAGTACAGCTGTTGAAACGGCACGAGCTCTTATCAAACACATCATAAGCCTGATGGAGGCAGAGCCGCAAAAGATTTTCCACATAGCATTCAGCGGAGGCAGTACGCCTTCGCTCATGTTCGATTTGTGGGCGGATGAGTTCAAGGATGTCACTCCCTGGTTGCGTATGCGCATCTATTGGGTGGATGAACGTTGTGTACCTGCCGAAGATTCGGAGAGTAATTATGGCACTATGCAGCGTTTGCTACTTGAAAAAGTCCATATGCCGGAAGAATATATTTTTCCTATTGACGGAAACAATCGTCCCGACAATGAGGCGAAGCGTTATTCCAGTGTAGTGCGTTGCCATGCCTCTCTTTGGCATGGATTCCCAGCTCTCGACATCGTGTTGCTCGGTGCAGGCGAAGATGGGCATACCTCGTCTATTTTTCCTGGACAGGAGCATTTACTTTCTTCCTTTCATCCTTATGAGGTGAGTGTGAATCCTTACAACGGTCAGAAGCGTATTGCTATGACCGGCTGTCTGTTATTCAATGCCAAGCAACTGATCTTCTTCGTTACAGGCAAAAATAAGGCTAATGTCGTACAAGATATTCTGGATTCGGGTGATACCGGTCCGGCTGCCTACGTAGCCCATCATGCATGGAATGTAGAAATATTTATGGATGAGCTAGCAAAACCTTAGCCCATCCATAAAAGCAATTATTGAGAGAGTGATCTATTAGTTGGATGTTCCGCTTTCGAGGATGCTGACGATGGAGAACAGTGTGAAACAGATGCCACCTAATCCGGCCAATACACGAGCAGGGACAAAGTAAACATCGTCCAGTGTCGCCATTTCAAACATAAAAGCAGATAAGAAAAGGCAGGTCAGTGCAGTGAGTACTGGAATAAGCGGAATGCGATTCGCCAGTTTGAAGACATTCCGCCAGATAACTGCCAGCAGGATCACTTTACTGGAAATGCTGTAACAAACTAAACCCAGACCTATCATTATATATCCGATGGAGGACTTATCAGGATCAATGTCAGTCAGTATCCAAAGTCCCCAGAGGATACTAAGTGTACCCATTGCCAATACAAGGGCAGGCCACCATTTCCGTTCTGAACCGGCATAAGTGTTCCGTATCTGGCGTGATATGGTAGCTACAAGTGCCACTAAGCTGGTGCATATGCAAGCTAATCCTGCCATAACATGTCCGGCTACGAAATAAGCAATATGAGTGCTGCTTTGTCCTAATAGCCAGAAAGTCCATACCCATGTAATTACAGCAAAGATGACTGCAAGAATAATCAGTGCATCTCCCTGTGCAGATGAGAAAGCTTTTGCCGGTACGGTATGATCCGTTCGTTTTGAGTTTTGCGGGATTAGAGTGAAACGGGTGGATGCAGTGGCAGTGGTAGCTACGCAGGCTGTGATAAATGCTACTCCACAGATGACGTGCCCTGCTACGAAATGGGCGGCAGTAATACCGTCATTTATATAAGTCATTCCGCCAATGAAACATACGATTGCAGCCAGATAGCCTAGGATAGGCAATACGTATTTTGCCGCAGTGCTGTATGTGTGGATGAGTTGCCGAATGATGGTAGCTGCAGTAGCAAACAATGCAATACATATCATTCCTAATGAAAATACTACGGGCCCGGCAACAAATCGGTTTACGTCCGTCCCCATGTCGAGCACAAAGGCTCCGTAGCCAAAACAGAAGAGAGCCATCAGCAGTGGGATAGCCCTGAAAAGGATACTAATACCGTAATTCATAACTATTATCGTTTTTAAGTTTCTCCTTCCAACAGCATTTCTTGTACTTTGTTTTTATTTTTAATATTTATTTATTTCCGGAAGACAATCTCCCGACTCTTTTCAGAACTTTGTAATCTGTGCTTTTGTTAGTATTTATACTTACTAACAACTTAATATCGGATAATTATGTGTAAGACAAATGTATTTCTAATCACAGTACTTGTGATTATATTCTCAGTAATATCTCAAGAACGTCTAAAAGCTTGTACGCGTGTAGTTTATCAAGGAAGCAAAGATATGGTGATAACAGGTCGTACCATGGACTGGAAGGAAGATACCCGTAGTAATATCTGGATCTTTCCACGAGGCATGGAGCGTAATGGAGAAGTAGGAAAGAACCCGATGCGTTGGAAATCCAAATATGGTAGTGTCGTTACTTCGGCTTATGATATATGCAGCACTGACGGCATGAATGAAAAAGGACTCGTTGCTAATTTATTATGGTTGGCAGAATCGTCTTATCCTCAATGGGATGGTGAAAAACCGGCTTTGTCCATAGCTGCCTGGGTGCAATATATGCTTGATAATTTTGCAACGGTGAATGAAGCGGTTTCCGGAATAGAAAAGAATACCTTCGATGTGGTATCGGATATGATGCCTGACGGTACACGTATGGCTACTCTTCATCTCTCCATTTCGGATGCTACGGGTGATAATGCTATCTTTGAATATATAGATGGAAAGCTGAATGTCCATCATAGCAGGTTCTATCAGGTGATGACCAATTCACCCGTTTTCGACCAGCAACTGGCACTCGATGATTATTGGAAGACTATTGGTGGAACGACTTTCTTACCTGGCACTAACCGGGCTGCCGACCGTTTTGTGAGGGCTTCATTCTATATTAATGCAATTCCTAAGACCGAAGATACACGTACGGCACTGGCCAGTGTTTTTAGCGTGATACGCAATACTTCTGTTCCGTTTGGCATTAGTACTCCTGATCAGCCGAACATATCTTCAACGCGTTGGAGAACGGTTTCCGATCAAAAGGATAAAGTTTATTACTTTGAATCTACTTTATATCCCAATGTATTCTGGGTTGACTTCAAGGATGTGGATTTTTCAGAGAAAGCACCCGTCAAGAAGTTGAACCTCCTTGATGGTAAGACGTATGCGGGAAATACTGCTAAAGAGTTTGTTACTGCAAAACCTTTCCAATTTTTGGGAATAAAGTGAGTGGGAATAGCTGAGATATGCAAAAAGCACTTCCTGTCGTTCGCTCACGGAGGAAGTGCTTCACACAAAAACTAAACTAGACTTAACTAAACTATTCTATTGGGGGAAGTTTCACAACTTCCTTTATCTGTTCGATGCAAAGGTAAAAAAACATTTTTTAATATGCAATAGGAAATTATGTTTTGTCGACAGATTCGGATATTTTATCGACAAATGAATGTTATATTCTAACTTCTTTTATCCAGGAATGCTTGAAATACCTGTTTATAACTATCGCTGACGGGGATATACGTTTTATCGAACACAATTCGTCCGCGGTCAATAACTCTTATTTTTTCTTTCTGGACAATATAAGATCTGTGAACCCGCATAAAACGGGAAGCTGGCAATAATTCCTCCATTGATTTCATACTCATAAGAGATAATATTGCCCGAGCACTATCCTCTGTATAAATTTTAACATAATCTTTCAAACCCTCCACATAAAGTATCTTTTTAAGCTCTATTTGCACCAGTTTATAGTCGCTTTTAACAAATATGCTTTCAATTTCTTCTTTGGGCTGCTGCAATAATTCAAACCATTGCACTGCTTTGTTTGCTGCCTGCAAAAAATCTACGTAGGAGATTGGCTTTAACAGATAATCCAGAGCATTCACTTTATAACCGTCGATGGCATATTGCTCAAAAGCAGTACTAAATATGATACGGGTATGCGGATCTACCATTTTAGAGAACTCAAGGCCATTAAGTTCTGGCATTTGTATATCGAGGAAAAGCAAGTCAACTCGCTTCTCCGGTAGCTCTTTCATAGCCTGTACGGCACTGGAATACTTTCCGTCCAATGTCAGGAACGGGGTCTTATTGACGTAGCTTTCCAATAGGTCTAAAGCTAACGGTTCATCGTCTACTATGGCACAAGTCAGGTTCATAATGTTGAATATTTAGGGGTGATAGGGTTATAAAGTGATAATGTGATATTACTTTATCACTCTATCACTCTATCACTCTATAACCCTATCACCAATATTGATTTATATTCTTTCCCGTTGTCACTCACTCCCTGTTTCCATTCATACTGGCCGGGATAGGTCAGTTCTAGACGTTTCCGTACCTGCTCCAGCCCTATACCACTACCACTTTTATCAGCTTGGCTTTTGGGGTGGTAGCTGTTGGCTATTTCACAACATACCTGACCGGGACTTTCGCTGAAATGAATGCGGATAAAGCTGGACTCAGTAGGGGAGATACCATGTTTGAAGGCATTCTCTATGAGGGAGATGAAAATGAGTGGAGCTATTTCCGTACGGCTATCGGCACGGACATCGATTTGGGTCTCTACGGTCACGTTGGAGGCAAGACGGATACGCATCAGCTCGATATAGTTGCGGATGAAGTCCATTTCTTTGCCCAAGGTAACGAAGTTTTGCTGGTTATCGTAGAGAACATGGCGCAAAAGACGGCTCAACTCCTGGACAGCAGCTTGCGCTTTATCGCTGTCGAAAGCGATAAGGGCATAGATATTATTCAGGGTATTGAGCAGGAAGTGCGGATTCAGTTGATTACGCAAGTTTTTCAATTCAGCTTCCGTACGGCTTTTTTCTGCCTCACGACGGGCAGCTTCCACTTTTATCCAGCGACCGCTCATACGGATAGCAGCTGCCAGACCGACAGTGAGAACCATTGAGAATACGTCGCGCAGAATAAATATCCAACTGGGAGGTCCGGGACGCTTGGGAGGAGTGGACTTCACATAGGTATGGAAGATGAAATCCTGCCAGAAGTGTACACCAATAGCGGTGCAAAGTATAAGCAGGAGGTTCAGTATGATATACTGTTTAATTCGTCCTTCAAACAGAAAGCGGGGAATAAAGAAGCAGTAGTTTATATAAAACACGATAAGGAACGATATCGGCACTGTACTGCCATGACGCAGGTAGTCTATCCAGCTAACCGTGAATCCACTGCGGTTCATCAGCAGAAATGGAAAGGCAAAAACAATGCCCCATCCGATGATATGAATGAGGACTTCTACAATCCGGCGTGTTTTGGGTTCTTGCATAATCATATTACAAAAATAATAATTTTAATGAAAAATGAAGAATGAGGAATGAAGAATTTCCATACAAATATGACTGCGCAGCATAATTCTTCATTCTTCATTTTTCATTCTTCATTTACTCGTATCTGATTGCCTCTATCGGATCCAGATCTGCTGCTTTCTTAGCCGGATACCAGCCAAAGAACACACCAGTGACGGTACAGACTGCGAAGGAGAGGAATACACTCCATGCCTGGATGTAGATGGGCCAGTGGGCTACGTTCTTCACAATGAATGAGGCTCCGCAGCCGATGACGACTCCAATGATGCCACCTGTAATACTAATAAGGATGGCCTCAATCAGGAATTGTGAAAGAATATCCACGCCACGTGCGCCTACGGACATACGCAGACCGATTTCACGCGTACGTTCGGTTACGCTGACATACATAATGTTCATGATACCGATACCACCTACTACCAGAGAAATGCCGGCAATACATGCCAAAAGTGTGGTCATCAAGTCAGTGGTAGAATTCAGCATCGTACTGAGTTCCTGCTGGCTACGGATGGTGAAGTCATCGTCATCATTTTCTTTCAGCTTGTGATTACGGCGCAGGATGGTGGTAATTTCGTCCGTGGCATAATCTGTCATGTCTTCGGAGAGGGCAGAGGCAAAGATACCTTGAAGATAGGTAACTGCCAGCATACGTTTCATTACGGTGGTGTAGGGAGCCAGCACGATTTCATCCTGGTCCATACCCATGGAGTTGTATCCTTTCGCTTTGAGCACACCTACTACACGTAGGGGAACCTGATTGAAACGGATAATATGTCCGATAGGGTCCTGTCCGTTAGGGAAGAGGTTGTCTACAATAGTCTTACCTATGATACAGACTTTTGCTGCATTCTGAATGTCAGCTTCGGTGAACATCTCGCCGCTTTCCACACTTAACTGGCGAATTTCGAGGTATTCGGTACCTACACCATTTACGGAGGCAGGATAGTTATTGTTTCCGGCAATAAGCTGTCCGCTGGACGATACGTTTGGACTGACAGCTGCCAGAAAGTTAGTCTCATCCCGTAATGCTTCATAATCGGTCAGTTTCAAAGTCTGCATGGAAGAAGCATCTTGACGGACACCGCCACGCGTATCACTGCCCGGGTGAATCATGATCATGTTCGACCCCATTTCCGATATCTGTGCCTGGATACTTTTCTTCGAACCCTGTCCGATGGCAAGCATGGTGATGACGGATGCCACACCAATGATGATACCCAGCATGGTGAGGAAGGCGCGAAGCTTGTTGTTGGCAAGGGCGCGGAGGGCTATTTTGAAAAGGTTTGTTCCGTTCATAATTTATATTTCTTAATCTTCATCATTTCTCGGTAATGCTGCCAGTGCCACTGCTGCCGATAGAATTTTCGTATTCACCGTGTCTTCCGTCACATGCCCGTCACGCAGACGAATGTTCCGGCTACTGTACTGGGCTATTTCGGGATTATGGGTAACGAATATAATGGTGCGTCCTTCGGCATGTAGTTTTTGGAAAAGAACCAATATCTCAAAAGAAGTACGCGTGTCCAGATTACCTGTTGCCTCATCGGCAAGGATTACCGCAGGGTTGTTTACCAAGGCACGGGCGATGGCTACACGTTGCATCTGTCCACCCGACATCTGGTTCGATTTATGTTCCAAACGGTCGCCCAGCCCTACGGCTTGCAGAGCTTCTATGGCCCGGCGTCTGCGTTCGGCTGCTGAGACAGAAGCATTATACATTAAAGGCAATTCTACATTCTCCACGGCAGTTGTCTTTGCCAGCAAATTATAGCTTTGGAATACGAAACCGATTTTCCGATTTCGTAATATGGCGCGCTGAGGCTTGCTCATGGTACGTACGGATATACCGTCCAGCAAGTATTCTCCACTGGTAGGAGTATCGAGGCAACCCAGGGTATTCAACAGTGTCGATTTACCGGAACCGGACGTACCCATGATGGTGACGAACTCTCCTTCGGCAATGGAAAAGGAGATGCCACGCAGGGCATGCACCGTTTCCTCACCCACTTGGAAATCACGCCGGATGTTTTGCAATTCTATGACTGTTTTACTCATAATATGATTATTTATTATTTTTCTTTTTATTGTTTCCCGGAGGGCCAGGCATGAAAGGACTTCTTTCTCCTCCTTCCTGTCCTTCGGTTACAGCTGCCTGTCCGCTGCCTGTGCTGATTACTGCATCAGCTACGACTTGCGTGTTTTCATTGATGCCACCTGTAATTTCCGTCATAATTCCGTTAGAGATACCGATGCTGACCGGATGTGCGGTAAACGTATCTCCTTCACGGGTCCATACCTTATGCTCTCCTTCGCAGTCCTTGATTACGGCATCCTTGCCTACCAATGGAACTGCCGGTGTAAAGCGTAAAGCCTTTGTTGGAACACTCAGTACTCCTTGTTTATCCAGTGTATAGATTGTAATGTTTGCTGTCAATCTCGGTTTCAATTTCAAATCTGGGTTATGGGCGGAGATCACTACTTCATAAGTTACCACAGTGGTAGATGTAGTGGTACTGCTTGAACTGCTGGTTGCTCCAAGACGGATTTGTGTAACTTTACCTTCGAATACATCATTCGGATAAGCATCTACTGTAAAGCTCACACGTTGTCCTTCTTCTACATCGCCTATGTCAGCTTCATCTACATCGGCCACTACTTGCATTTGTGTCAAGTCCGCAGCAATGGTGAAGAGGGTCGGAGTTTCGAAGCCGGAAGCTACTGTCTGTCCTTCTTCTACATCACGGCTGATAACAACGCCGTCGATAGGAGAGGTGATGGTGGCGTACGACAAGTTACGTTCTGCCTTGGCAAGAGATGCCTTACTACTGTCATAGGCGCTTTTGGCTTTCTGGTAGTTGTAGAGGCTTTGCTCGTAATCCGTATCGCTGATGAGTTGCTTCTCGTGCAGACCTTTGTTGCGTTCGTAGTTCTTCTGTTGATATTCATATTCGGCTTTGGCACCATCATAGGTTGCTTTTTGTGAAGCAAGCTCACTTTGCAGGGTCACTTTATCCATTTCGGCAATGAGTTGCCCTTTGGTCACTACCGAATTATAATCTGCATACAGCTTATCAATGATACCACTGACCTGTGTACCTACTTCCACTTCAGTCACCGGTTCAATGGTGCCTGTGGCAGTCACAGAGTTGGAAATGTCGCTACGACTTACGGTAGTCGTCTCGTATACCACTTTCCGTTTTTTGGCTTCTCCGCCAAATGCCCAAATAGCTAGGCCGGCTACAATGATGACTCCGACCGCCATACTGATAATTTTCTTCTTGCTCATATCGTTTCTTTTATTTATCACTAATCACTCTATCACCTTATCATTCTATCACAACCTTATCCCTTCTCCCTGGTAGAATCGCAATAACTGTGCATTCAATATAGCCATATATTTGGCTTGCAATGTTTCCTGTTGCGCATTGAGCAGGTTATTCTTCTCTGTCAGCAGTTCTACTGTATTCTTCATGCCCAGGTTGAACTGCTCTTGAATGAGATCGTAACTTGTCTGTGTACTGCGTAGTTTCTCGGCAGCTGCTACATATTGTTGTTGTGCACTATTGGCATCTAACCATAAACTTTCAATAGTCTTGTATAAGGTCTTCTGCTGATCCTGCAAGTCCAGTTCGCTGGTCTGTTTTTGCAGGCGGGCTTTCTGTACCGCACTTTTGGTTTGACGGTTGTTGAAGATAGGAATGCTTACGGTCAGACCTAATGAGTTGCTCCAGTTATTCTTCACCTGTTCGGAGAAAGAGAAATCATTTCCGTTGGCGTTCGTAGTACCGATACCGGCACTGAGGCTTAGTGTAGGGATATATCCTGCTTTGGCAATGCTGATATCCAAATCGGAAGCCTGTACATTCAGCTTACCCGATTCTATCTCAGGACGGAAAGTGAGAGCAGCTCGATACACATCTGTTTGGGTGGGCAGGGGGGTCAGTACATTTTCATCACCTAAGGCAGGCAGATAGAGGTTCATTTCACTTTCACCATCCAACTCCAGAAGTTGTTTCAGTTGTAATTTGTAATCTTGCAAGGTGGCTTGTGCTGTCACTAACTGATATTTATCAGTGCTGACTTGTGATTCTAACTGTGCGAGATCGCTCTTGGCGATACTTCCGGCTTCCAGCAATTGCTGCCCGCGATCACGTTCGGCCTGGCTGACAGCAAGAGTATTCTCATTTACTTTAACAGCTTCGGCAGCGTAGAGTATCTGCACATATATTTGTGCAATGCTCTCTTCGATAGAATTTTCACTTTCGGCTACATTGAGTTCGGCAATGCGGTTGTTCAGCTTCTGCTGCTTGATGGTGTTCAGGCGCTTGCTGCCATTGTAGAGGGTCCAACTGGCATCAATACCATAGCTACCGTTGTATGACGTCTTACTGGTGCTACTGGTGATGTTGTCACCATCGATAATCGTATTCGTCTCGCTGTTGGGGCGGTTTACGATACGTTGGCTGACACTTGCCGACAAACTGGGAAACAGGGCTGCTTTCGCAGTTTTCACATCCACTTCGGCGCTTTCCGCACTGATACGGTTACGCTTCAGGGTGATGTTGTGTTGCAGGGCATAGTCAATGCAGGTTTGCAAGTCCCACTGAGAGGGGAGTGCCGCATCGTCTTGCGATGAAGTACTTTGTACTGTGATTTCCTGCGCTGCAGTGGGAGTCGCATCCTGTGCCTGCAGTGTCGTGCTGCCGACACAGGCGCTTGCCACACTGAGTGTTATCACTGTCAATCTTCTTACGTTTCTCATATCTTCGTTATGCTATATTGTTTTACGATTGCGAAGATACAGTGTCGTAAAATGCCCTGCAAAATAGATAGACGGTTCGGAATTTTTCGACGCCGGAATGCTTTTTTGTGTCGATGACTAACTTTTTGCTCTTTTATTTGTTATTTAAAATATAAAAGTT
>OJOF01000990.1_pt1 | contig 23505 bp, 17 predicted proteins | sample 1598181 | NCBI WGS metagenome assembly OJOF01 (sample SAMN01915226, study PRJEB22387) | human gut metagenome | isolation source: stool | host: Homo sapiens | place: USA
CGTGCACCCCCGCCGCATCGGCCTTTCGGCCACCATCGGTGACCCCGAGCGTACGGGTGCCTTCCTCTCGCAGGGAACAGGACGCGATTGCATCATCCCCCGCTTTGAGGAGCCGCGCCGCGTGTGGCGTATCTCCATGGAGCACTTCTACAACTCGGGTCCCCAGGCGCAACAACGAGGATTCGAGAGCACGGGTCCTCAAGAGGCCGAAGTGCTTGCGTGCGAGCGCATTGAGGCAGCGGCACCCGCGGCACTGCCCGCCGGCGCCCAAGACATGCGTCACAGCGGACAGCTCACACAAGAGGAGCGCCGTCAACGTCGTGAGCGGGCACGGGACAAGGCTACCTCCAGGGATCGCCGCACTTCGTCGGCCCCCGAGGGCGAAGTCGACATCCCCCGAGCACCCGAACAGGCATTACTCAACCCCACCGACACGGCGCCAGACAACGCCGACCCCGGCATGGGCTATATCTTTGAGCACACACGCGGCCGCAAGTGCCTGGTCTTTGCCAACTCGCGCGAGGAGGCAGAGGCCGTGTGCTCCATGCTGCGCAGCTACTGCGAGAGCCGGCACGAGCCCGACCGCTTTCTCATCCACCACGGCAATCTTTCAGCATCGCTGCGCGAGACGGCAGAAGAGCTCATGCGCGATGAGGAGCAGGCACAGACAACCGTCACCACATCTACACTGGAGCTCGGTATCGATATCGGCCGTCTGGAGCGTGCGTTTCAGATCGATGCACCGTTTACCGTCAGCTCCTTTTTGCAGCGAATGGGCCGCACGGGGCGCCGCGATCTTCCGCCCGAGATGTGGTTTGTCATGCGCGAGGAAGAACCCGAGCCGCGCACGATGATGCCCGAGACCATTCCGTGGAAGCTCCTGCAGGGCATCGCGCTCGTACAACTCTATCGCGAGGAAAAGTGGGTCGAGCCACCCGAACTCGATCGACTCCCCTACAGCCTGCTCTACCACCAGACTATGTCGACGCTTGCCAGCACCGGCGAACTCACGCCGGCAGAGCTTGCCCAGCGCGTGCTCACACTCAGCTATTTTCATCGCATCTCGGCCGATGACTATCGCGTGTTGCTGCGTCACCTCATTAAGATCGACCATATCCAAGTCACCGAGGGCGGCGGGCTCATCGTGGGCCTCGCGGGCGAGCGCATCATTAACAACTTTAAGTTCTACGCTGTGTTCCAGGAAAACGAGGAGTTCACCGTTCGCAGTGAGTCGGCCGAGTTGGGCACGATCGTCAATCCGCCACCGCCCGGTGAGCGCATCGCCATCGCCGGACACTGCTGGATTGTCGAGGAAGTGGACTGGAAGCGCCACACCGTCTTTGCCACGCAGGTCAAGGGCCGGGTGCCGGCCTACTTTGGCGACTGCCCCGGTGATATCAATACACACGTACTCGAGCGCATGCGCAAGGCGCTCAACGAGCACGCAGCATATCCGTACCTTATGGGTAACGCACGGGCCCGCCTTGCGCAGGCTCGTCATACCGCCGAGATTTCGGGCGCGGGAACCAAGCCGCTCATTAACCTGGGCGGCGACACCTGGGTGCTCTTCCCCTGGTTGGGAAGCTACGCCTTTTTGGCGCTCGAGCGCATGCTCAAGATTAAATGTGCCGCGGAGCTGGGCCTTCGCGGACTCGACCCGTCACGCCCGTACTTTATGCAGTTTAAGATGAAGGCCGACGAGGAGACGTTCTTTGAGGTACTCGCCGCCGAGGCCGAGAAAGACTTCGATCCCATCGAGCTCGTCTATCCTGGCGAGGTGCCTTACTTTGACCGCTACGACGAGTTTGTTCCCGAAGAGCTCGTGCGCAAGGGCTTTGCCGAAGGCGTGCTCGACATAGAGGGCATGAAGCAGCGCGTCCTCAGCTGGCGCGACCACGCCTAAGACCAGTCTTTTTGGGACGGAGAGACTTACTTGTCGTGAAGGGCGGTGCCGAGGAAGTCGGCGTCGAAGGGCACGGCTTCGGCAAAGACATAGTCGCCGTCGCTGGCGATGAGCAGGTAGTTCTCCTCGCCGCCGAACTCCGCATCGCCACAGGGGACCACCCAGACATGGGCGAATACCTCGAGTGCCGTGGCAGCGCAGTCGCGCAGGAACGTCACATCGCTCCCCTCGTTTGTGCTTACGATATTGGCAACGTAGACGCCACCGACATTTAGGCTGCCCCGCACCAAACGCAACGCCTCAACCGTCGCCAGCTCGCGTACGGGCTCGGCACCGCCAAAGCAATCGCTCACGACCACGTCGTAGCGACGATGACCAACACTCGTCACGCCCAGATAAGAGCGAGCCTCAGCGGTTATCACCCGCAGGCGATCGCCCGCCGTGCACTCCAGCTCGTCCAGATAGAACCAGCGGCGCGCCAGGCGCGTAATCTCTCCGTCATACTCGATGACGTCCATGCGCAAGCCCTCGTGCGACATCAGCGCGAACTTGGGATAGGCAAACCCGCCGCCACCCAGCATAAGCATGCGGTTGATACCGTGACCATAAGCATCACGCATCGCATCCTCGGACTCAAACACGTCGTCAAACGCACGATAGTACGCAAAGACGGGCTCCGCCCAACGCTCACCAACGTAACTTGCGCTTTGGTAGACGCTGCCTTGCACCAACACGCGAATCTCGTCGCCGCCCTCATCGTGCACGCGTTTCACACGCGCCAACCCATTGCGGGTTCGCGCAACCTGCAGACAGGCAGCACGAACAGCGACAGCGGCCGCACCAAGCGCCGCGGCTCCCAGAGCAACACCGGCAACGACGCCAGCAGAAACACTCGGCTTGTTCATCTAGAGCTCCTTTTGCAGATAGAGTCCATGGTCGCAAAAACCCAAATGGCGATAGTACTCGCGCGTACCGATTGCGCTAATCACGTTGATACGCGTATAACCCGCATCCCGGGCAATCTCGCACGCACGCTCTACGAGCAAACGCCCCAATCCATGGTGCTGGGCTGCCTGGCCTTGATCTCCCACGCGCGCCGCCATGCCATACACGTGCACCTCGCGAATCATCGCCTCGTCCGGTGTCGTCGGCAACTCATCCGCATGCGCGGCAACAAAAGCACGATCGGGCAGAGACAGACGCAAAAAGCCCGCGATCTTGCCCTGCGGCGTCACCCACTGCAAAAAGCGCTCGTGCGTCACTGGCGTCTCGTACGCCACTTCCTCGTCAAGGGTCAGCTCATGCAAGTCGGCGCCCGCCGTGCTAATCTCGCGATAGCGAATCTCACGCACTGTCGCGCCTTCCCCACGAGCCGACAAGCGGTTTTCAACGAGCTGACGCAGGTTGGGCTTCTTGTTGCCCACCATGATGTCGTCGGAGCTAAAGTCGCGGATCATGCGACTGATGCGGCAGAACGCCGGCGTCACCACGATGTCGTCGGCCAACACATCGAGCAGCTCTTCCTCGGTATAGGGACGCCACTCGCCGCGCTCATAGCAGCCCACCAGACGCGAGCCCTCGATGAGCGCGCACGGGTAGACCTTGACCTCGTCGGGCATAAAGGCCCCTTCGGTCATAAAGCGCTCGTAGTCGCGCTTGTCCCCCTCGGGTGTGGCGCCCAATAAGTTGAGCATAAAATGCGCATGGATCTTAAAGCCAAAGAGGCGCGCAAGCGAAAACGCCTGCTCGATCTGAGCCACCGAAATGCGACGCTCGTTGATATCGAGCAAATGCTGGTCGAGGCTCTGGATGCCCATCTGAATCTTGGTGCAGCCCAGACGACGAATGAGCGTGAGCGCCTGTGGCGTCACGGCATCGGGGCGGGTCTCGATAACGAGCCCCACCACGCGATGCTTCGCCGTCTCGTTGATGCGCTGCTGACGCTCAAGCTCCTCCATCGTTGCCGTCTGCCACTCGGCGACCTCGCCCCACGGCGTACCGGGGCCGTACAGACGACGCACTGCGCGGTTATAGCCACCAACGACAGCATCCACACGCCCCTGCTCGTCGGCAACGCCGCTCGCAAGCTCGGCCTCGTCGGTCGCAATGCCGGCAGCCCGATAGCGCTCGCGGCGCTCTGTTACCACCGGCGGCAGGGCATCGGCGGGAGCGTCATCGAGTAGACGCCCTGCCTCGGCACGGCTGATGCCCGGACGCGCCAACATGGGGTTTGCCGCCACACCGGCGACGGCATCGTCATTGAGCGCACGGAAAAGCTCCGACATAAACCACGTCTGATACCCTTGCGGATAGTCGCTCCAGGTACCGCCGAGCACAATGAGCTCTATCTTGTCGGTCGCATGTCCCATCTGCGAAAGCGCGGTCAGACGAGCGCTCACCTGCAGATACGGGTCGAAGCAGTTTTGCTCCGCACGGGCGCACGCCGGCTCGGCGTGCAGATAGCTTTTGGGCATGCGCAGATCGTTGGGGCAAAACAGGCAATCGCCCGAGCATGGCCAGGGCTTGGTGATGACGGTAATGGTCGCCACGCCCGAGGCCGTTCGGCGCGGCTTCATACGCAGGACCTGCAGCAGTTGACGCTCCAGATCGGAATCGACATTCCACGCAGCCCACCGAACCGGCTCCTCACGTTTAACCCGCTGGTAGAACGGCAGCAGACGGCGCTTGGCCAAATCGCGTTTGTCGGCACCCTCACGGCGCGCCTCGGCATGTATCAGTTTGACGAGCGCTTTGTCGTCCACGGTCTCGCCGCGACGCAGAGCCTCGAGTATGTTCAAGATAATCTGTTCCATGTCCCCATTGTAAAGGCAAAGGCGCCGAAGCCCGTCACGGCTCCGGCGCCTCCATCAAAGAGCATGCCTATATGTACCGATCTCCGGAAACCGCATGTCACTCCGGATCAAACGACATGTCGCCCGAACCGACCTCAAAACGATACGTAGCAGACTTATCGCCGTTATCGAATTCAAGATTCAAAATGGTCTCGCCGTCGTAGCCAAGCGGAAGGAAATCGCTCTCAAAGTCGCCGCTGCCCAAGGTGAGGCTCGCCTTAAAGCCCGTCGAGTTCGGAACCGTCATCTCCACATCGCCCGAGCCCACACTCACGTCCATCGACTTCGCGGGGGCCTGGTAGAGCTCGAACGTCACATCGCCCGAACCGACCTCGGCATTCAGGGTATCGGTCACGGTGCCCGTAAACTCAACGTCTCCAGAGTCCAAAGTCAGGTTGAGGTCATGACACGCAATGCCCGCGACCGTCAGGTCACCCGATCCTACATTCGCTGTAATGCCCACCATGCTATCGGCAACTTCGCGCGGCAGTTCGACGGTAACCGTGCGGTCAATGGCGCGCTCGTCATCGCAATCGAACTGGCGAATCTTGAGCGAAGAGCCCTTGATTTCGGCCAGGTTCTGGGTTGCCGCATCGAAGGCAACGGTCCCCGTTGCCACGCGACCGCTTTCAATTACGCGCACTGGCCCGCTGGAGACGTGTTTGACCTCGACCGTGCCCGACGTCACGTCCAAGTCAAGCGATGTGAACGCGTCGGCATCAAAGGTTTCGCTCGAAAGCTGCTGAGGCTGAGCGGAATAGTTACCGCCATCCAAAAGATCGTCCTCGTCAACCGCATCGTCCATACCAGAGAAGCCGGATACAACATCGTCGAGATCCCACGGGCCATCAAAATGAATCAAAGTCCGCGAAATGCCAAAGACAAGCCCGATGATGAGCACAAACGCTCCGATGCCAACGCCCAAGCGTACCTTGGATTCATGCGAAAGCTTCATCATTCATCACTCTCTTTGGCAATCGGCTCAGCGGTAGTCGCGGTAGCCACGTCAGCATCAGATTCCGCAGAAGTATCCTTCCCCTGGGCCTTGACCGCCACCGACGCCGAACCAACCTGAATATCCCCGCGCGCCCAATCGCCATCGAGCGCACGCGCCACCCAGTGATAGATGGGAATCGTAAAGAAGATCAGTGCGGCAAAGGGGCCGGCACCAAACAGGAACATCAGCAAAAAGAACAGCAGCCAGCACACGGCCCAATACGGGAACGACTGGAACGGGCCCTTCACCGGAGTCGAGCCAACCGCACCGCCACTCGTCGCCTGCGCCGTAGCGGCATTGGCGGCCTGTGCACTCCAGCTTGCCGCTTGCGCCGCCTTGGCGGCGGCATCACTCGCCTGCGTTGCCGCCTCGGTGGCACGTGCCGCCGCCTCATGGGTGCGTGCGCGCTCTGCCGCCTCGGCCTCGCGTTGGCGAGCGCGGTCCTCGTTCTCAAACTCGATATCGTCCTCAATCTCGTCGCTCGGATTGAGCAACTCGTCCAAGCTCACGCCATAGAGTTTGGCGAGCGAGATCAGGTTCTCGGTATCGGGTGAGCTCTCCGCGCGCTCCCATTTACTGACCGCCTGGCGCGACAGCCCCAGCTTTCGCGCCAGCCCTTCTTGGCTAAAGCCTTTGCTGCGGCGAAGGTCGGCGAGCCGCTGCGCAGTTTCTACATTCATGGTTCCTCCTATGTGATGCCAGCCGTGCCGCCGGACCGTTTTTGTTCTTAAGGCGCCTTGCACAGTTAAAAATCTATCCGCCACCGCCAAAAACATGCCACCTATTCTAGTGAGATTTTTGACAACCGGCGGTTGCGGGTGCATATGAGCTGCGGAAATGTGTCCAAACAAAGCAATGACCCGTAGCTTGGTTGTCCCCGTTGCGGCGTTAACGGTAGTATGGTCGTACTGTTAATTCCGCACCGCCAACGGAGGGAGTTCCGCGCCGTGAACCGCGATTTCGCCTCATCGCTCATCCAGCTCAACAACACGTTCTATCGCGAGCACTCCGCCTCCTTCTCCGATACGCGCCAGGCCCCGTGGCCCGGCTGGGTGCGCACCATGGACATCGCGCTCGGGCAGCTCGACGTCGCCACGATCGAGCATCCCGTCCGCGTCTTCGATCTTGCCTGCGGCAATATGCGATTCGAGAATTTTGCCGCCGGCGGCGCACTTGCCGCCAAGGGCGTCGACGGCGCAAACCCCTCGGCAGATGCCAGCTGCCCGTTTGAGTTCTATGGTGTCGACTCGTGTCAAGATTTGGCTATCGATGCACATGGCCACGCCCTGCGCATTCCCAACCTGCACTTCCAGGAGCTCGACGTGCTCGACGCCCTCATGAAGCTCAACCCCGCCGAGACGCCCGACGTGCTTTTCGACGCCCCGCTCGCCGACATCTCGGTCTGCTTTGGCTTTATGCACCACGTGCCGTCGTGCGAGTACCGCGTACGCGTACTCGACGCCCTGGTGCGGCAGACGCGCCCGGGCGGCATCATCGCCATCAGCTTTTGGGAGTTTATGAACGACGAGCGCATGGCGCGCAAGGCCGTTCGAGCCGAAGCCCGCGCCGAGCTCACCCCGCCGTTTGAGGGTTACGATTCCGCACAGTTTGAAGCCGGCGACCACCTCATCGGCTGGCAAAACGACCGCCACGCCTACCGCTATTGCCATCACTTTGACGATCAGCAGATCACCGACCTGGTGCGCGGCGTCCGTACGTTCTACAAGAGCGGCGAGGTCCCCGTGCGCGAGCTTGAGCGCTTCCATGCCGACGGTCGTAGCGGCGAGCTCAACCGCTATGTGATTCTCAAGCGCCTGTAGGCATCGACGACTCGCCGCCGAGCCGCACCGCATCTTCCGGGCAAACTATGCCCGCCCTTTTTCAATCCATTGACGGAACGTGCAGCTATGCGTTCCATACTTATGACCAAGGAGCCTCATGGGAGCCATCCACGTTCGCACGCCTAAGAACTTTGTGCTCGAGGAGCGCCTGGAACGCTACGCCGATGCGATTGAGACAAACCCCGAGGCCTATGTCGGAGATTGGCGCGCGGCTTGCGCGCCAGTTGGCAGCGTCTCGTTCACCCGCCTTCATCTGGATCTGGGCTGCGGCAAAGGCACCTATCTGGTTGAGCGCGCTAGCCGCGAGCCCGACACCCTCTTTATCGGTATGGACCAAGAGCCCATCTGCATCGCCTATGCCGCACAGAAAATCTGCGAGCATGAACTGACCAACGCACTCGTTCTGCCTCGAGGCGCCGCATCACTGCCGCAGCTATTTGCCACAGGCGAGCTCGATGCCATCACCATTAACTTTCCCACGCCACAGCCCAAGGCCAAGTACGCCAAAAAACGACTCGTCCATGTCGACCATCTGATGCTCTACCGCCCGCTCTTTTCAGCCGGCGCTACCGTCACGCTGCGCACCGACAGCAAGCCGTTGCGCGATTACGCCCTGGGACAGTTTGCCGCGGCAGGCTACGACACGCTTTGGGTAAGTGACGACGTCCGCCGCGACCATCCCGAGCATCCCGAGACCGAATATGAATGCCGCACGCGCGAGATGGGTGCCGTCGTCTATGGCATTTGCGCCACACCCGACGCGCGGCCTAGCGATGAACAGCTCGCGGCGGGCCACGAGCAGGAGCAAAGCCTTGCCTGCTACCTGCCCGAAAACCTCGATGAGCTCACCTACGTGCCTCTCGGCATGGAAGAGGCCGTCGAGAACTTCAGAAACCGTGCCCGCAAGGGCAAGAAGCGCCTGCCGCAAGAGTCCTAGGGACTTCTGATGGTCGCGGCGTCAGCAAATAAGCGCGAATAGGCGCCAGCAAACAACCCTCAAACCTAAGTGAGTAGACTTTTTTGCAATAGCCAAGCACAACCCGCATAACGAAAACTAAAACCGCAGATAGAACCCTTGTGCAAAATCCATGTGCTCGCGACATCGCAAAAAGTCTACTCACTTAGCCGGCAACTGCACCAAACGGCCGGGCAGAACGCCCATTTCCTGCATTTTCTTGCCTGCAAACGCATCGATGCGCCGCTACGCCATAATAGTTGGCGGACAATCGCGAGAGAAAGCAAACACATGGCACAGACCACGACAGATACCGCCGCCAGCTCATTCTCGGGCGGCACGGGAACCGAAGCCGAGTTCGGTTCGCTCGGCGCGCTCTCCCCCACCTGGTGGGAGCCCGAGGATGGCAGTGAGCCCGAACCGTGGCTCACGCCCGATCAGGCCTTCGAACGTTTCTTTGAATGGACGAGCGATCGCGGTATTGAGCTGTGGGACCACCAGGAAGAGGCCCTCATGGATCTAGCCGCCGGTGACCATGTCATTTTGGGAACACCGACCGGATCGGGTAAATCGCTCGTCGCGCTGGGAATGCTCTTTATGGGCATGGCGCAGGGCAAGCGCTGCTACTACACGGCTCCTATCAAGGCTCTGGTCAGTGAGAAGTTTTTCGACCTTGTGCAGGTGCTCGGCCGCGATAACGTCGGCATGATCACCGGCGACACGCACATCAACACCAAGGCGCCCGTCATCTGTTGCACGGCAGAAATCCTTGCCAACGACGCACTGCGCGAGGGCGAAGATGCCGATGTTGGCTGCGTCGCCATGGACGAGTTCCACTACTTTGCCGACCCCGATCGCGGTTGGGCCTGGCAGGTGCCACTGCTCGCCCTGCCTCACACGCAATTCATGCTCATGAGCGCCACGCTCGGCGATGTCACCGCGATCGCCGCCTCGCTCGAGGAGCACACCGGCGCTGCTTGCGACCTGGTTGTCGACGCCCCGCGCCCTGTTCCGCTGAGCTACGACTATGTGACGACCTCCCTCGAGGGCACCGTCGAGCTCGCCATGCGCCGCGGAGAGGCCCCACTCTACATCGTGCACTTTAGTCAGGACGCCGCGCTTGCCACGGCACAGTCGCTTGCCAACTTTGGCATCGCTAGCAAGGAGCAGCGCGAGGCCATTAAGGAAGCTGCCAAAGGCACGAGTTTCTCCACCGCCTTCGGCAAGATTCTCAAGCGCCTGCTCGGCTGCGGCGTCGGCGTGCACCACGCCGGTATGCTGCCGCGCTATCGCCTACTGGTTGAGCGTCTGGCGCAGCAGGGCCTGCTGCCCGTCATCTGCGGCACCGACACGCTCGGCGTCGGCATCAACGTGCCCATCCACACCGTGGTGCTCACCGCGCTCACCAAGTTCGACGGTTACAAGATGCGTCGTCTGCGCGCCCGCGAGTTCCACCAGATTGCCGGTCGCGCCGGCCGCTCGGGCTTTGACACCGAGGGTATGGTAATTGCCGAGGCGCCGGAGCACGAGATCGAAAACGCCAAGCTTATGGCCAAAGCGGGCGACGACCCCAAAAAACTCCGTAAGATTAAAAAGAAAAAGGCCCCCGAGGGCTTTGTCACCTGGAACAAGCAGACCTTTGAGCGCCTGATCGAGACGCAGCCCGAGACGCTCAAGCCGCGCCTGCGCATCACGCACTCCATGGTGATTAGCGTGGTCGAGCAGGGCGGCGATGCCCGAACCCGCGTACACGACCTCATCGAGACGAGCCTGCAGACTCCCGAGGAAAAGGCTAAGCTCGAGGTTCGCGCCGACGAAATCTTCGCCACGCTCATCGATTCCGGCGTCGTCGTTCGCACCGAGGTGCCGCCCGCGCCCGACGCCCCGACTGACGCCGCGCCGGACATCGACTATGCGCTGACGGTCGATCTGCCCGAGGACTTCGCGCTCGATCAGCCGCTCTCGCCGTTCTTGCTTGCCGCGTTGGAGCTGCTCGACCCCGAGAGTGAGACCTATACCATGGATCTGATCTCGATGGTCGAGGCAACGCTCGAGGATCCCAAACAGGTGCTGCGTGCACAGGAGCGCGCCGCGCGCGACCGCGCGATGGCAGAAATGAAGGCTGACGGCGTCGAATATGAGGAGCGCTTGGAGCGCATTCAAGACGTCACGTACGAAAAGCCGCTCGAGGATTTGCTCGACGCCGCTTTTGACAAGTACTGCCAGGAAGTGCCCTGGGCCAACGACTATCAGCTCTCTCCCAAGAGCGTTCTGCGCGATATGCTGGAAAGCACGAGCGATTTTAAGGGCTACATTCAAAAGCTCGGCATCGCCCGCTCCGAGGGCATTTTGCTGCGCTACCTGGCAGAGGCCTACCGTTCCCTCGATCGCACCGTACCGATCGAGAAGCGCGACGAGCGCCTGCGCGACATCATCTCGTGGCTGGGCTTTGTGGTGCGTTCGGTGGACTCGAGCCTGGTGGACGAGTGGGAGAACGCCGGCAACCCCGCTGCACTCGACGCCGCGCCGCCGCAGGGCATCGACGAGGTCGTGGCGGACCGTCGCGGCTGCACGCTATTGGTGCGCAACGCGCTCTTCCGCCGCGTGACCCTTGCCGCCCGCGAGCACGTTCGCGACCTGGGCGAGCTCGACGACGACTGGGGCATGAGCGAGATCCGCTGGCAAAAAGCACTCGACGCTTACCACGAGCAGCACGAGGAAATCCTCACCGACGGAGATGCCCGCAGCGCCGCGATGTTTTCCATTGACGAGTCCGACGAGAAGACCGCACACGTATGGCACGTGCACCAGATCTTTGCCGACGAGGATGGCGACCACGATTTTGGCATCATGGGCGATGTCGATCTGGACGCCACGCAAGACGGCGGCGAGGTCATCTTCAAAAACTACCGCGTCGGCTTTATCGAGGACCTGCTCGAGGACTAGCCGGGCACAATGGAACGAAACGAAGCGGGGTCGCTGGCAACATCGCCAGCGGCCCCGCTTTTGCGCGATACGCTATCCCCTACTCGGTATCCTCGACCTCATACGAATCCGCCTCGGCTGGCTCATCATTTGTCTCCGGCGCAGCCCCGCGCGCCTCGTCAAAGGCGGCCTTCATGGTCTTGTTGCCCCACGTGAGCTTGCGAATGGTAAGATCATCGGCCTTCTTGTTGGCCAGGCGCAGATTGTTCTCGGAGGACAGCAACGCCTCCTTGGTTTTCTGCAGATGGCTAATCGTCTTGTCGATCTCATCGATTGCCGTTTGGAACTTGCGGCTCGCGATCTCGTAGTTGCGGCCGAAATCGTTCTTGAACTTCTCCATCTTGGCCTCGAAGTTCGTGACGTCGATGTTCTGCTGCTTGTACTCCGCCAGCTCCTGCTTATAGCGCAGCGAACCCATGGCGGCGTTGCGAAGAAGCGTGATCATGGGAATAAAGAACTGTGGGCGAATCACGTACATCTTCTCGTAGCGATAGCTCACGTCCACGATGCCGGCGTTGTAAAGCTCGCTCTCGGGTTCGAGCAACGTGCAGAGCACCGCGTACTCGCAGCCCTTTTGGCGGCGATCGTGGTCGAGTTTCTTAAAGAAGTCCTCGTTCTTGTGCTTGGTCGCGGTCTCATCGTTCTCGTTTTTCATCTCGAACATAATCGAAATGACCTCGTTACCGCTTGCGTCGCACTCGCGGAAGATAAAGTCGCCCTTGGTGCCCTCGGACGCATCGTTATACTTCTCGAAGTACGCGTTAGGAAACGCCGTCATGCGCAGACGGTTAAACTCGGTCTCGCAGTGCTGCTCGAGCGACTCGCCCACCATCTTGGTGGACAGGCGGACCTTCATGTCCTTAAGGCGCTCGATCTCTTCATCCTTATAGCGAATCAGGTCATCGCTCGCACGCTTGGCCTGCGCAAGCTCGAGCTCGTGTGCCGCTTTGACCTGTTCCTCGCGAGAATCGCGCACCGCCAGCTCGCTCGTCAGTTTGGCACGCGCCTCATCGCGCTCTCGCTCCGCCGCGGCGACCGCCTTCGACAGCTCCATTTTTGCAGAAAGTTCTTGCTCACGAAGCTGTGCACGAAGGCCCTCGGCCTCGCGCTCGGACTGAGTCTTAGCATTCGAGAACTTCTCACGCACTTCTGTCTGGTAATCGGAAAGCTTACGATTCGCTTCGTTTTGCGCAGCCTCGAGCTTACGCTGCGCCTCGGCCGCAGCAGTTGCGAGTGCCATTTCTTGAGCCTTATCTGCGGCGGCAAGCTTTGCCTGCAACTCCACAATCTGAGCATCGCGCGCGGCGAGGTCATTTTGAGTCGCATTGCGTACCGCGGCTTCGGCAAGCTTTGCTTCGTCATCTTTGCGTCCCAGCTGCGCACGCAAATTGTCGATCTCGCGCTGGAGCTCCACATTCTCCTTTTGGACATCGGCACGAGCCTCAACCGCCGCACGCCGGCTTGCACTCTCGCGCTCTGCGGCAGCACCCTCGAGCTTGGCGCGCAGCTCGGCAAGCTCGGCATCGCGCTTGGCAACCTCTTGTGCCAGTTGCTGAGCCGCAGCGTTCTTCTGCTCGACAAGTTGAGCGTTGCGCTGAGCCTCTGCCTCCTGCAGGGCAGACGCCGAACGCGAACGCTCAAGCTCCAGCGCCTGCTCGCCCTCGCGTCGAGCAGCCGCTACGCGGTCATTCAGGTCGCGCGAGAACTCCGCATCGCGCACCTGCTTGACGATATCCGCATAGCCGGATGCATCGACCTTAAAAACTTCGCCGCAATGCGGGCACTTGATCTCGTTCATAGCAGCTCCTCGATGGACGCAAATATCAACCGGCTACACTCTACCGCGCCGCGCGGACAAAAAAGGCGCCGCCGCCATAATGGCAACGGCGCCAGAACCACCACAAAGGTGCCTGTCCCCTTTGTGGTGGCTCTGGCGCCCTATAACCCAAAGAAGCTAAGAATCTGATCGCGGCTTACGGGCTTGTACTCGTTGGCATCGAGACCGACATCGTAGCGAAAGATAGGGCGCTCGCGATCGCGGTTGCGTGCGTTGGCGCGGTCACCCCTGCTGTGGATATGCCCATGCAGCATAATGGCGCCACGTGCCTTGCCGTTCCAGCTGAGCATGGGGTAGTGGCTCATAACCAGACGATGGCCCTTGGCATAGCCGGGAGCAATCTCCAGGTAATCGCGCACGTCTTCCCAAATCTGCGGTACGTCGGAATCTTCCCAGTCGCCGTCATGGTTACCGCGGATGAGCGTCACGTTCTGGCATTCGATACGCTCGCGCAGGCGCACCGCCTCCGCCAGGGGCAAACGATAGGTAAAGTCACCCAGAATATAGAGGCGGTCGTCCGCAGCCACGCACTCATTGATGGCATCGATGACCTTGCGGTTCATCTCCTCGACCGAGCCAAACGGCCGGTCCATGTCGTGCAAGATATTCGTATCGCCCAGGTGCAAGTCGGCGGTAAACCACATCATCGTCTGTGTCCTCATTTCGCAACGTGTTCAACTCGTGCTAAGTATACAGACGCAGCGATGCGGCGGTTATCCAAAGAGCCCGCCGAACAGTCCGCGGCGGCGTTTGTCTTGCTTTTTCGAAGCGTCACTCTGAGTTTTCTTGTCCTGCCGTTTCTTACGATCCTGCTCCAACTCATCGTCGTCGAGTAGCAGATCCCACTCAAACGGATCGTCTGTCAGATCGAACTGGTCGTCGTCATCAAACATGGCCGCCTCCATTGCCGACTAGCGGGCATCCACCACATAGAGGCCAACGCGCACCTGGTGCCACGGGCTGCGCTCGGGGGCAACCTGTTGCACGCGGGCCTCAAATACGTCCTCGTGGCCGTAATACATCATCAAGGACAGCGGGCCGACCTCGTTTCCCGGAACGTAGCCAAGTTTGGTCTTGCCACAGTAGATCGCAACTGCCTCGGGGTCATGGGGATTATCGCGCTCGGCACACAGCGTCAGCTTATCGCCCGCTTTAAGATCGCCCAGGACCAAGGCGCCATCGGCATACTGAAATCCTGCAATGTGAAATGACAGAAGAACACGTGAAGGCTCGTACATAGCAGCTCCTCTAACGGCCGGATAAACCGGTGTGTAACCTTATTGAGAAGTCTACGGTCCCGTGCGGACACAAATACATCCTGTCTGCGTCCTTCAATCGTTTGCCTCAACGCTTGCGCGACAGAACGCTTGCAGATAAGATAGGAACACGGATGGCACTCGTTGCCGCGGGTCTTGCCAACTCCGATACACGTTTTCATCGTGAGAAGTGGCCGTCTTCGCTTACGCGGGGGCGGCTATTTCATTCGGCCGATAAACAGACCGAGTTCGATAGCCGCAATCAACAACGCCAATAACGAAATAACATCGCTTACGTTCATACCAAATCCCTTCTAAAGGGAGTTGGCCCATCCGTGCTCCATAACAGTAGTCTAACGCAAAATGCAGGTAATAGGAACACTTGTTCGTATTACCTGCGCCCTTTTCTAATGCACAAACATGCGCACGAATTTGTGCTTCCAGCTTGCGTAGGGCGCATACCGAAACGGCACGTCCAGCCAGGTTGCCTTGTTCACGATGCTCTTCTTGTGGCTAAACGTATCGAAGCTCTCGCGTCCATGGTACTGCCCCATACCGCTCGCTCCCATGCCGCCAAAGCCCATATGGCTCGTAGCCAAGTGCATGATGGTGTCGTTGACGCAGCCGCCGCCAAAGGGCACGTAGCGCACAAAGCGTTGCTGAACCGAACGGTCCTGGCTAAAGATATACAGGGCCAGCGGCGTCGGACGATCCGTAATAAACGCTTCGGCCTCGTCAAGGCTCTCAAACGTCAGCACTGGCAAAATGGGGCCGAAGATCTCCTCCTGCATCACGGCGTCATCGGGGGACACGCCGTCCAAAATCGTCGGCTCGATCTTGAGCGAGGCCTCGCGCGCGGTACCTCCAAGCACGACCTTATCGGGATCGATCAGCCCGCGCACGCGCGCAAAATGCTTGGCGTTGACAATATGACCGTAGTCCTCGTTATCGAGCGGATACTCGCCAAACATACGGCGGACCTCCTCCTTGATGAGGCCCAGCAGCTCGTCGTGCACGCGCGTATCGACCAGCAGATAGTCGGGCGCCACGCAGGTCTGCCCCACGTTGAGCCATTTACCAAAGGCGATACGCCGTGCCGCAACCTTCAAGTTTGCCGTCGCATCCACGATGCAGGGACTCTTTCCGCCCAGCTCAAGCGTCACAGGCGTAAGGTTTTTACTTGCGCGCTCCATAACGAGTTTGCCGACCGGAACGCTACCGGTAAAGAAGATCTTGTCCCAGTGCTCATCGAGCAGCGCTTCGTTCTCGGCGCGCCCGCCCTCGACAACCGTCACCAGGCGCGGATCAAATGCCTCTTCACAGATTTGCCTGAGCACCGCGCTCGATGCCGGAGCATAGGCGCTCGGCTTGATGACCACGGTATTGCCCGCGGCAAGGGCGCCAGCGAGCGGCTCGAGCGTCAGCAAAAACGGATAGTTCCAGGGCGCCATGATGAGCGTGACGCCATAGGGCACGGTTTGCGTTTTGCACACGCTCACGGCGTTAGCGAGGTCGCACGGACGCAGGCGCGGACGACTCCATCGGGCCACATGCGCAATCTGATGACGAATCTCGGAAAGCGACGTGCCGATCTCGCACATATAGGCCTCGTCATGCGACTTTCCCAAATCGGTCTTGAGCGCATGGGCGATATCGGCCTCGTGGGCCCGCACCGCATCGCGTAAACTCACGAGCGCGCGACGTCGAACATCGACATCAAACGTGGCGTGCGTCTTAAAGTAGGCGCGCTGATCGCCGACGATGCGCGCAATTTCCTCGGTGTTCATGGCACCCTCCTAGTTCTCGTCCTCAAACATACCACCCGCGACGACCTCGTACATATGCTCGAGCTCCGAGCGGTCCATCAAAAGTGGAACGGGGTACAGGGGATTGGCCTCGGCATCGGCATGGGCCGCCATTTGCGGAATATCGGAGCGGCGAATACCCGAGACATATTTGGGGATTCCCAGGGCCTCGTTCATGCGGTCGACCCAATCGATAAAGGCCTCGGCCGCAAGACTGTCCTGCGCGGTAGCCGGCGCAATGCCCGCCATGCGAGCAAGATCGGCAAGCTTGGGGGCGGCGGCGTCACCATAAGCGCGAAGCATGTGCGGCAGGATGATCGCGTTGGCCAAACCGTGCGGAATTCCGTATCGGCCGCCTAGACTGTGCGCGATGGCATGAACGTATCCAACATAGGAGCGCGTAAAGGCAACTCCCGCCTTATACGCCGCCGAAAGCATATTGCGACGCGCACGCATGTCGTCGCCATGCTCATAGGCCTCGAGCAAATTGTCGTGGATGAGCTGCACCGCCTGTCGTGCCATCTTGCGCGTATAGGGCGTGGTGCTTCGCCCGATAAAGGCCTCGACGGCATGCGTCAGGGCGTCCATACCCGTCTGCCCCGTAATGGAGGCGGGCAGACCGCGCGTAAACTCGGGGTCGTGCACCGCAAAGCGCGGAATAAGCACAAAGTCGTTAATGGGGTACTTGTAGTGCGTCTCGTCATCGGTAATTACCGCCGCAAGTGTGACCTCGCTTCCCGTGCCTGCCGTGGTGGGGACGGCGATGAGCAGCGGCAGGCGACGATGAATCCGCAGCAGGCCGCGCATCTTGTTGATGGGCTTGTTTGGCTGCGCAATGCGTGCGCCTACGCCCTTGGCGCAGTCCATGGCTGATCCTCCGCCAAAGCCGATAATGGCCTGGCAGGCGCTCTCTCGATACAGGGACGCCGCTTCCTCCACGTTTGAGACCGTGGGGTTCGCACGCGTTTCGGCATAGACCGTAATGCCAATCCCCCTGGATGCGAGCGCCGTCTCGAGCGGTGCCGTGAGCCCCAGACGGGTAATGCCGGGATCCGTCACGATAAGGACCTTCTGGATCGAGCGCTTTTGAAGCACCGCGGGCACATCCTCGGCATGCTCTAAAATGCGCGGCTCGGTATAGGGCAGGATCGGCAATGCAATGCGAAAAACCGTCTGATATGTTCGGCACCAGGCACGACGGGCTAGATGCATAAAGGAAACTCCTTCATTTGTTGATAGGTCAACATTTGCTCGCCCGATTGTACTCAGCAAAGATCGCAGACGGCCTGCCAATCGTTAATCAATCAACATCTTCATATCTCAAAATTGTTTTATTAAAAATCATTCCTAATAGGCTTCACATTTGGTTGCATTTATGGATAATAGAACTCGTCAAGACGCACGTCCGGAGAGGGCCCTTACGGGACCGGACGAGCGCGCAATCGCCATCGATCGAAAGGATCGAATCATGAAGTTTGTTTGCCCCGTTTGCGGTTATGTGGAAGAGTTCGACGGCGACCAGCTGCCCGAGGATTTTAAGTGCCCCCAGTGCGGCGTTCCCGGTTCTCGTTTCCTGAAGCAGGAGGAGGGCCAGCTCGAGTGGGCTGCCGAGCACGTCGTGGGCGTCGCCAAGATGGAGGGCGTCTCCGAGGACATCGTTGCCGACCTGCGCGCCAACTTTGAGGGCGAGTGCTCCGAGGTCGGTATGTACCTGGCCATGGCTCGCGTCGCCCATCGCGAGGGTTATCCCGAGATCGGCCTGTACTGGGAGAAGGCTGCCCACGAGGAGGCCGAGCACGCCGCCAAGTTCGCTGAGCTCCTGGGCGAAGTCGTGACCGACTCCACCAAGAAGAACCTCGAGATGCGCGTTGAGGCCGAGAACGGCGCCACCGCCGGAAAGACTGATCTTGCCAAGCGCGCCAAGGCCGCTGGCCTCGATGCCATCCACGATACCGTGCACGAGATGGCTCGCGACGAGGCTCGTCACGGCAAGGCTTTCGCCGGCCTGCTCAAGCGCTACTTTGGCTAAGCCAACCGCTTGAGACATAACCTCTAGCTCGATGAGGCCCGGACCGTATTGGTTCGGGCCTTTTTGTGTCTCGAGGACTCGTTAACGCCCTGAAATAGAGCTATCTTCGGCATCGGTCTCTCGTCAAAAACTAAGTGAGTAGACTTTTCGAAACTTGCCGAGCAGACCATCCGTATTGCTTTATAAAGTCGCAGGGAAATGACTTGTTTCAAAACGGCCTGGTCGCCATCAAGCCAAAAGTCTACTCACTTAGAACCGCAGCCGTCCACGATCGAACTGTTTTGTGTCTAACGGGCATCTTTCCGTCAATTACTCCCAATTTTGTCCAGTCAACGAATAGTTCAGACCGAAGTAATGTCTCAGCCCTTTGCTCATCTGAGCTTTTATCGCGATATTCAGCATCGAGCATCCTGCATACGGTCTTAACGATCGCGCGGAATCTACCCTCATCGGATATCTGTCTGTGTGTCAGGAGAAGTACATCGTAGCCCATGGCCTGAAGGGCCGTCATGCGGTCAGCGTCACGCAAGCCATCCCCTGCGCGTCCGTGCGAGGCCTTTCCCTGACATTCAATGGCCACCTGTCGCCTACCGTCCGGTGAAGAAAGAAGTAGGTCGATATATACACGGGACTTTCCCACAATCGCTCGAGCACTTGTGCTTAGCATCACTTCAACATTAAGCTCTATGTCGCAAAAGCCTACGCCTCCCAGGGATCGCGGCAGTGCAAGTAGCAAATACGCCTCGACCTCAAAAGGCGACGCGGCACCCAATGGAACAAGTTGCGACACCGTCCTAAATCTATTGCCGTAACGTATCCCGCAAACATCTGAACAAAAACGGTCAAGGTCTCCGCCCAAAACCAAAGCGTCTCGACGCCATAAATTTGAGGCGGTGCCGTCCTCGGACGGGCAGCGCACCCAACCGAACGTTGTCGAGATCGCGCCCGAATCAATTGCACGCGAAAGCTCCGCCTCAAGTGCCGCAGGCAGAGCGCACACCGCAAACAAGCCACACATCTCCGCCAATACCAAAAGAAGCTGAAGATCCGTCAGATGCCGCGACATGATGAATACCGTCAGAAGAGGAGACGTAATCAAAAACCCATGCTCCGTTTCCAGTACGGATTCCCTGGGAAGCTCACCAAGAAACAGCCGCTGCCTAATGCTGGCAGGACAAGTCCGTTTGTTTCTTGTCTGAACCAATGTATACAACGGAAAACCGAGCGCGACCGCAGCCGTCGGGTTGCGGGCGAGATCATATCGCTGCCGGTCTTCTTCCGGTCGTGGAAGCGGCGGACACAGAGCGCGGACCTGAGGGGGCAAACGCCAGTACCTAAAAGCCGATATGTCACAAAGTAGATCTTTCATAGGCACAGGAAAACACGAATTTCAACCCAGTCAGTCACGCATTGGCGCGAACGCGCCAAAAATGGTGCCGAACGGACTGCCAAGTTTTCAACAGCCCTCCCCAACTGGCCAAAAGCTTGCCGAGAGCTGGACGAAGTTCTGTTGAAAACCCCATTTTTTTTCTCATGCAGAAGCTTTGCGCGACAAGTGAGTAGACTTTTTTGAACATCCCGAGCAGCCCGGTCATCCTGCTTTTCAAAACCGCAGGTAGATAGCTTGTTACAAAACTGCCTGGTCGCCAAAGTTCCAAAAGCCTACTCACTTAGGTTGCAGAGTGCTCCCATTAGCTGCGATTCCAAGGTATTTAGCGCTTTTGAACTCAAATCGTCATACTGAACAAGAATTTGACTTGAGTTTTCAGGGACAAATGCGCCATCGGCACACCAATAACAGTCACTGATATCGACAAAAGGGATACTCGAGCGCGTGAGGGCCCGCACAAAAGAGCTTCCGCCCGCTCCGCGCTCCGCAACCACGGTGCAGTAAAGGCCCGCGTCTGCATGTTCGATCGAGACCTCCCCTGCCGGAAACGCTTTCCGCACAAGCGACGTCAGGCCATCACGCGCCTCGCGAGCACGAACGCGCACGCGGTTCACATGTCGCTCGTAATCACCCGATTCCAGCAAACGCGCCAAAGCGACCTGGTCAACAGAGCTCACCGACGAGGCGTAGAAACCAAGGTTGCGCCTAAACCGCTCCATTAGCTCATCGGGCAACACCATATACGCCAAACGCAACGCCGATGATAGGCTCTTCGAAAACGTGTTGGTGTAGATAACCGACTGGGCGGCATCGATCGACGCGAGCGCGGGAATCGGCTTGCCGGCAAGGCGAAACTCACAATCAAAGTCATCTTCGATGAGATACCGACCTGGTCGCTCGGCGGCCCAGCTCAGTAGCGCATAGCGACGCGCAATACTCGTCACAAGGCCGGTCGGATACTGATGAGACGGCATCAAGTGAAGGACATCGGTCCCGCTTTTCTGCAGAGTGCTCAAGTCCACGCCCTCATCATCCAACGGGATATGTCGTACTTGGCAGCCCATAGCCTGATAGATACGCGTCAGACGCAAATAGCCCGGATCCTCAACCGCATACACCTTGTCCGCGCCAAGCAACTGAACCAACATGGTATCGAGCAGCTGGGCGCCCGCACCGATAACGATGTTGTTGGGGTCGACATCCATACCCCTTGTCCCGTGCAGATGGTGAGCAATTGCGCGTCGCAGCCGAGCAGTGCCCTGCGCCGGTGCGGGCGAAAAGATTTCGCGCTCGTCTTCGGATGCCAGCGTCGCCCGTAGCGCGCTTCGCCAAAGCCGCGCCGCCTCCAAAGCAGAAGGAGAAAGCGCATCGAATCGCTCGACCTGTCCGTTGACATCATGCACGCTGGGGCCCACAGAGACGGCATCTCGGTCGATGCCCTCCGCAGCCGAAGCCAAAACCGGTGCATCCGGAAGCTTGCAAGCGTAGTAGCCACGACGCGGCATTGAGCAAATATAGCCCTCGGCAAGTAACTGGCTATATGCATTCTCGATGGTAATAACACTGATTCCCAGATGACTGGCAAAGGCGCGCTTAGACGGCAAATGCTCCCCCGCCACAATGCGTCCAGCTACGATATCATCTCGAATTTGCTGGTAAACATACTCATAGAGCGATGCTTCGCCGCGTTTTTCCAAATTGTAGTCAAGCATGAGCCTATCACCTGACCTTATTAAGTCATTCAATCTGGTATTAGTCTGACCTTGTAATTATCTCGAAAACTGAGTATTTTGTCATACCCAGCTCCCCGATAGGATGTTCCGTCAAGCAATGCACATGCCAACCAAGGGAGCAACCATGGCAGAACAGAACAGCAAGGCCGACCGCGTCAAACTCAATCGCGAGCTCGCGCAGATGCTCAAGGGCGGCGTCATCATGGACGTTACCACGCCCGAGCAGGCACGCATCGCCGAGGAGGCAGGCGCCTGCGCCGTCATGGCCCTCGAGCGCATCCCGGCCGACATCCGTGCCGCAGGCGGCGTCTCGCGCATGAGCGACCCCAAGATGATCAAGGGCATCCAGGAGGCCGTCTCCATCCCCGTCATGGCCAAGTGCCGCATCGGTCACATCGTCGAGGCGCAGGTCCTGCAGGCCATCGAGATCGACTACATCGATGAGTCCGAGGTTCTCTCCCCTGCCGATGACGTCTATCACATCGACAAGACCCAGTTTGACGTGCCGTTTGTCTGCGGCGCCCGTGATCTGGGCGAGGCGCTGCGCCGTGTTGCCGAAGGCGCCACGATGATTCGCACCAAGGGTGAGCCGGGTACGGGCGACGTCGTTCAGGCCGTGCGTCACATGCGCAAGATCCAAAAGCAGATCCGTGACGTTGTTGCCCTGCGCAACGACGAGCTCTTTGAGGCAGCCAAGCAACTGCAGGTTCCGGTCGAGCTGGTGCGCGAGGTCCATGCCACGGGTAAGCTTCCCGTCGTGAACTTTGCCGCCGGCGGCGTAGCGACCCCCGCCGACGCCGCGCTGATGATGCAGCTGGGCGCCGAAGGCGTGTTTGTCGGCTCGGGCATCTTTAAGAGCGGCGACCCCGCCAAGCGCGCAGCCGCCATCGTCAAGGCCGTGGCAAACTTCACCGATGCCAAGCTCATTGCCGAGCTTTCAGAGGACCTGGGCGAGGCCATGGTGGGCATCAACGCCGACGAGATCGAGATTATCATGGAAGAGCGCGGGCGCTAGTCCAGCAGAAAGGATCGCACATGAGCGATTATGCAGACCAAACGGTCGCCGTGCTGGCGGTCCAAGGCGCATTTGCCGAGCACGAGGCAAGACTATCCGAGCTGGGCGCGCGCTGTATTGAGCTGAGGCAGGCGGCTGATTTAAAGCAGGATTTTGACCGTCTGGTACTTCCCGGCGGCGAGTCTACCGTTCAAGGGAAGCTGCTAGATGAGTTGGGCATGCTCGAGGAGCTTCGCACCCGCATTGTTGAAGGCATGCCCGTCCTGGGCACCTGCGCCGGCCTGATTCTGCTGGCTCACGACCTTGCCGCCCATGACGATAAGGGCACGCCGCGCCTGGCAACCATGGATGTGCTCGTTGAGCGCAATGCCTACGGCAGGCAGCTCGGCAGTTTTCGAACCAAGGGGCAGGTAGCTGGCATCGACGGTGAAGTGCCGCTGACGTTTATCCGCGCGCCCCGCATCGTCGAGGTCCACGGCGACGCAAAGGCCTTAGCGAAAGTCGACGGCCGTATCGTCGCCGCGCGCCAGGGCAACCAGCTCGGCGTAACCTTCCACCCCGAACTCGACGAAGACACCCGCCTCCACGAACTGTTCCTACAAATGTAGGCATCGAAATCAACAAACGAAACGAGAGTGGATAATCTCCCACCTTGAGCATGAATGCAGGCTCAAACCGGGAGATCATCCACTCTTGTTCTATGTAGTCGTTTAAGAACGTCCCCAATGACTACAAGGAGTGTCCCAAGCTGCCGGCAGAAAAGGAACGTCCCTAACTGCCGCATCCGGAGCAAGACAACGCCGCAGGCAGAGGACGGACAGCGAGCGGGTCGCATTTGAGGCAAGGTGACGCGAAACGAAAGGGCGCTGACCTTCTGGTCGCGCCCTTGAAGTTGAACGTCAGATTG
>OJOF01000996.1_pt1 | contig 23431 bp, 20 predicted proteins | sample 1598181 | NCBI WGS metagenome assembly OJOF01 (sample SAMN01915226, study PRJEB22387) | human gut metagenome | isolation source: stool | host: Homo sapiens | place: USA
GCAGCAAAATTTGCCGAAAAGACACTTGTATACGCTTGTGAAGACAGGTTCTTATATAGTATATCATATTTTGGCGAGTTCGTAAACCTTTTTTTTAAAATGTGCTGGGGAAACCCCACCACCGCTTGACGGCGGTCCCCTTTCCCTAGAGGGAAGGCTTTTTTGGAAAGGGAAAGTATTCTGCTTCGGCTCCCCTGTAGGGCAACCGAAGAGCGCACCATAACCTACCGCAATATTGTCTGAAAAAAAGGGAGAAAAGGAAGCGGACGTGCGAGGGGACTGGCGGAAGCCGACTGATTTCGTGGGAATTAAACAAAAAGTGAGAGAACCATACATATCCAAATGTGTAAAAAAAGTGTGTGGATTGGATTCTTTTTTGACACGAGGGGGAGAAAGAACGGAAAGAAGTTCGCAGAGCATGGAAAGTACCAGTAAATGGAATGGAAAAATAACGCGTTTTCCATAGGTTTTACTCCTCAAAGTAAAACTATACAAAAAGCATAATGCTATGTTGTCAAAAATGTGGAAGTTCAACAAATAGTATTGACAAAATTGCCGTAGCATGGTATAATTTAAATGCACTCAGGGGAGAGGACGTTGATAAGATCTCCTCAAAATGATAAAGTCCTCGGCCTGAAAATGCCGGATAATATGAACAGATGCAGAGGCAAAAACTTATTTTTAATTTTTTAACTTAACTTGAAAGGTGGAGTTTAATATGAAAACCCCGATGAACGTTTTTAGCACAGCAATGAAGAAAAAGAACAAGAACCGCAAGGGCTTCTCTCTGGTAGAATTGATCGTTGTTCTGGTCATCATGGCAATTCTGGCCGCTGCACTGATTCCGTCTTTGACTGGTTATATTAGAAAAACGAAAGAACAGAATGTAAATAGTGAATGCCAGTCTGCTGTGCAAGCTGCTCAAACAATTGAAAGTGGTGCATTTGCTTCTGCTGATGGTAACTATACATTTACCTCTGGTGGAACATCCTACACAATTAAGGGTGTTACAGATACAACTTCTTCTCCTGATGCTAAGGCAGCAATTAAGGCTCTTGCCGAAGTTCCTGGTACAATTGAAAGCGTATCGATTGACACAGACGGAGATCATAGAATAAAAGAACTGGTTTATACAGGTAAGGATGGTTCTACTCAGTGCAAATATGAGTTGACATCTGATGGCGTTGGCAAGTATACTAGTCAGAAGAAATCTTAAAAAGCTTAACTTTCTCATCTAACATCTAAGACAATAACAAAGCATTCAGCACATTGGGTGCTGGGTGCTTTGTTGTATTTTAGAGGAAAGTCATCCTGTATCCTTTTCTGCACATTTTGAATGGGAAATTGGTGAAGGGGACGGGGATAAGCCTTCCCTCCAGGGAAGGGGAACCGCCGCCAGGCGGCGGAAGGGTTTCGGCTGGAATCTTTTCTCAATGGTAAAGCTTTCACAAGTAACCCCTCAGTCAGTGCTACGCACTGCCAGCTCAGTACAAGGCACGCCCTTCGGGTGCCCTACAGGGGAGCCTTATGAGGTACTTTTCCCCTTCCCAAAAAAGCCTTCCCTCTAGGGAAGGGGGACCGCCGTTAGGCGGTGGAAGGGGAGGAGTATGACAGCGTGCGGACGGAGATCCTGGAGCAGTATCAGTTAGAGGTGCTGCGGTTTCCGAACAGTGTAATTGACCGGAATTTCCGGGGGATTTGTGATCTGCTGGAAGAAAAAGCGGCAGAGCGCATGCTGTGCTTTTCCTGAATTTTTGAAAGAGGGTGAATGAACTTGCCGAACTATAAATACCGCGCCACGGCACTGAGCGGAAAGATGGTGCGTGGTACAATGATGGCCAGCGACCCGGAGGCGCTTCTCAACGAGCTGAAAAAGAAGGACCTGTTCCTGCTGGACTACAGCCAGACAAACCGCACTTCTTTCGGCGCAAAGCTGAAACCGAAGGAACTGACCGATTTTTGCCGTCAGCTGGGCAGCTTGCTGGAAGCCGGCGTTTCTGTCATTCAGTCCTTTAATATCATTGCCAATCGTTCCAGCTGCTCTAAGGTGGCCAAAAAGGTTTTCAGTGAAATTTCTACGGATCTGAAACACGGAAAGGCGCTCTCGGAAGCTATGGCAGACCAGGGAAAAATATTTCCGGAACTGCTCATCAGCATGGTGCGCGCCGGCGAGGCCAGCGGTAAAATTGGGGAGACATTCCTCAATATGGGAACACATTTCCAAAAGCAGCAGCGCATCCGCTCTCAGGTAAAGGGCGCGCTTGCGTATCCGTGTGTGCTGGCGATTTTGCTGGTGCTGGTAATTATCGTTATGTTTACATTTATTATTCCCATGTTCGGCGATATGTTCACCGATATGGAATTGCCCCTGATGACGAAAATTATGATGGGCATGAGTAATTTTCTTACCCATTACTGGTATGTGGCATTGGGTGTGGCTGCGGGAATTGTGGTGCTCTTTATCTTCCTGATGCGTACTCCTGCGACACGGCTGAAACTGGATCGCTTGGCAGTGCATCTCCCGAAAATCGGGAATCTGGTGCGGATTGTCTATACAGCCAGCTTTTCCCGGACACTGGCCTCTCTTTACACCAGCGGCCTTTCGATTCTGAACGCCATTCAGATTTCCAGAGATACAGTGAACAACAGCTATCTCCGCTCCCAGTTTGATACCTGCATTAAGAGCATCCGTGTGGGAAACGCTCTGTCCGATGCGATTAAGGGCATGGACGGCTTCGACAGCAAGCTGGGCGATACAGTAAAAGTCGGCGAAGAAACCGGTAAGCTGGATGCCATGCTGATTTCCACTGCGGATGACTATGAATATGAGTCCAGCGCCGCGATTAAGTCTATGATGTCGATTATTGAACCGCTGATGATTGTAATTCTGGGTATTGTGGTGGCAACTGTTATGGTTTCTGTATTGGTTCCCATGTACTCCATGTACGGCAATATCGATGAAAATACAGGCGCATTGCAGGCGCTGCTGCCGCAAATGCTGGATCATATCCGCGTTTTCCTGCGGCATTGAACCGTTGCGGCAATCTGAAAAGGAGATGAGTTTCTGTGAAAAACGATATGTCTGTACATGTCTATATTTCCAATAATAAAATACAGGTGTTGTTAGGAAGCTATGTCAAAAACCGGCTTCAGGTGCAGAGCGTTTGCGAAGAACCGCTGGAAGAAGGCTGTATCCTAAACGGCATTATTATGAACGCTTTTTCTCTGCAAAACACCATTACCCAGATGTGGCAGAAATACAACCTCCCGTCAAAAGGTGTGCATCTGGTGGTAAACGGCAGCTCCGTTACGGTAAAGCCGATGAAAATTCCCCAGACTGCGCCGAAAAATATACCGGGGCTGATTCGTACCGAATTCCGGGATATGGAGAATATCCAGAATCTGATTGTGGATTACTCGGTTACTAACCTGAAAAATCCGGATGGTACATGCAGCATTCTGGCAGTGCTGTCCACGAAGGAATTCATCATGAGCTATGTCAATCTCTTTAAAGAGGCAAAGATTGATCTGGAAGTCATTGATCTGGTGCAGAACTGTCTGATTAAGCTGATGAAGCGGTTCAAATCGCTCCAGGGAAAAACCTATGCTGTGTTCATTCTGGATAAGAACATGCTGATGCAGTGTCTCTTCTCCAATGACAATTTCGTAATGACCCGGCGCAGCCGGATTCTGGCAGAACCGGAAGATCCCGGATTTGAACGGGAAATCGGCCAGAACATCAACAGCATCATCCAGTTTAATAAGTCGGAGCAGACCGGCTCTGATATCACGGAATTTTATCTGAGTGGCTTTCCGGATGCAGCAGTACCGCTGTTTCCCCGGTTTGAAGAGAACTTTCATGTACAGGTGCGGACTTTCCCGGAATATACACCTGCGGAAATTACGCTCCCGGAAAATATGCGGCCTGCGGAATACTGCATCCTGCTGGGCAGCCTGATTCGCTATTCCAATTAACAAAAGAGGAGGGACTTTCAATGGGAAAAACACCCAAAAAGGATATTAACCTGTATCCGCTGGTTGTCGCGCCAAAAAAGAATACCATGAAAAAAGGTGCTCTGTATGTAGTTTTGGGAGCGGCGGCAGTTGTCCTCCTCGCAGGCGGATTTGTGGGAACAAAGATCTATAAGGATACCCAGAGCAAGCTGGTAACTGAAATGGAGCAAAAGGCAAATGACAGTGATCTCCGGGAAAAGATCAAGAATGCGGATGCCGTTGCGGCGGATATTGCTGTAGAACGGACAGCCGGCAATGCCTATACCGAGCTTCGGAAGCAGATCGACTCCTCCCGGTATTATAACGATGATTTTACCGCAGATCTTGTAGATCAGCTGAAAAGCTGTGAAACTGCACAAAATGAGACAATCGCCAGCATCACCGGCCTTTCCTTTGACGGCACTGTGCTTCATATCACAGCAGAATCCATCAGCAGCCAGAGCGTTTCTGCATTTGTAAAAAGTCTGCGGAATCTGGATGCTTTTTCAAATGTGTCCTATTCGGGCTATACATTGACGGATGGGGTGTATACTTATGAGGTGCTGGCAACATTTGTGGAACATGTTTATACGGAAACACCTACCGATGTCACAACGGAGGTAACGCCATGACAACAGAAATTACAAGAAAACAGGCTATTCTGCTGGCAGTGCTGGGCGTGCTTTTAGTCCTTGTCTGCTATGTACAGTTTTTAATCAAACCAATGCTCAAGGATGCATCTGGCTATAAGGAAAAAATCCAGACATTGCAGACGCAGTATGATTCGCTGGTGCAGCAGGGAAACAGCTATGATCAGAACATGACTGCGCTGGAAGGCTGGAAGGAAAAGAACAGTGAGGAGACAAAACGCTTGTTTCCACTGACAGCGACAAATCAGGTGGATCGTTTTATGACCTTTGTGATTCGGGAGTGCGGTGCCACGATCACAAATCTCTCGATTTCATCCCAGATGCAGTATTATATGGATGCAGAAAACAACCTGGTGCAGGCTGATCCGAAGCTGGTAGATGCCGCAAGAGAAGGAACGGCAGACGGAAGCAATACGACCACTTCTTCCGGCAGTGATATTGATGCGGCGACAGTCGCTTCCTATACGGCAACCGGTGAATATACCTGTGACTATGTCTATACAATAGAAGGAAACTATGAGGATATTGTACAGCTGGTGCAGTTTGTCAATGGCGTTTCGTTTTTGCAGCTTCAGGACATCACCTTCAATTCCATTCAGGATCAAAGCCTGACTTCTGACAATGCGGAAAGCCGAAAGCTACAGGATTACTACAGCTTTACCATGACGATTACTGCATATATGTACAAGGATCCGTTGGCGAAGGATACGGAATCCGAAGAGGAGGTTCCGGGTACAGAAAACATGCTGGAAACAACAGCAAACACGGTTGGGTGATGATGCATGAAACAATTGCAGCAGAAAAAAGGATCCGCGATGCTCTGGGCTGTGCTGGTAATGCTGATGATTTCTTTGATTTCCAGCGGTGTTATTTTTCTGGGGCGTGCCTACTATATGCAGGAACGAAAGGAAAATTACCGGATTCAGGCGAAGCTATATGCAGAATCTGCCATTGATCTGATACAAACCGATATTTGTAAAAATGGTGCGTCCAGTGCATATGTAACATCGGATAATGCCACCAAAACATATATGATTACGTTTCCGGATGCCGGAAACTGGGACTGTGTGGCTACCGTAAATCATTCCATGGTTGTGACCAGTTCCGGCGGTGACGGAACGGAAAATCCGGATGCTTCCAAAAATATGGGTGAGATCTACTTAACAGCAAAGGTGACGCGGAAAACCACCGGAGGAAAAACCGAAGAACTGGCACAGGTGTGTGCAAAGCTGACAAATTATGACGGAACCGGCTGGGTCTTTGCAGGATATTATCATTTGTAATGATGCAGCGGCAGGAGGTGCAGTCTATGAAATCGAATCAAAAGGGCATGACCGTAGCAGAAGTAATTATTTCCTTTGCCATGATTTCGCTTTCCCTTGCCATTGGCATGATTGGAATTGCAAGCGGTTCCCGTTATATCAATTCCGGTGCAAAGCTGAAAAATCAGCAGCGGAGCCACGCAGAGGAACAGCTGCAAACAACACAGGATGTGACAGTGACCATAACAGGAGAAGATGGCTCTGTCAGCACAGTGCCGGCTGTTTCCCATGCTTCTCCCTATTTTGTGAAGTATGGGCCGCCGGAATCCTAAGAGGAGTGGAGCAGTATGGGAAAACGAAACTGGAACCGAAAGGGCTTCACACTGGCTGAAGAAACCATAACCGTTTTGCTGATTGGAATTCTGATTGTCTCCGCCTCCGGAATTCTGCTGAGTGCTATGCGCTTTTTTTGCCGGAATGTGATTACGCTGACGGCGCAGACAAAGGGGCTCGCGGTGATGGAACAGCTCCAGGAAAACCTGGAGTATGCGAAGGATATTCAGGTGCAAAGCGGCACGGATTTTCCGGCCGGCGATGAAAATTGCGCATACCAGATGCTGCTGTGGACAGATCAGGATCCGGACAGCGGAGATTATGTGCTAAAAGCCTCTGAAAAAATACAGTATTCCAATGATCCGCCGGTGTATTCCTCTGCATCTGAAAATGATATCTGTAAGCTTGGAAAATATCAGGCATTGATTACTGTAAACGGCAGCGGAAATACCATTGTGATTCATTTGGAAATACAGCGGTACGGAACGACATATTATTCTGAAAACCGAACCATTCTCCTGAAGAATTCTCTGCCGTCCGCAGGTGAAGTACATTACAGCAGTGCAGGCCCGGACAGTAAGCTGTACATCAATTGTCTGGAATAAGCGGCGGCGAATGCCGAAAATTGTATCAAGAAAAAGGTGAGAACATTGCAGAATTTACCCATTGGTGAAGTATTAAAAGAGTACGGATATATTACGCAGGATCAGATTGATCAGGCGCTGCAATATCAAAAATCACAGACCGGGAAAAAAATGCGGTTTGGAACGCTATTGCAGGAAATGGGCTTTGTGACAGAGACACAGGTTTTGCAGGCGTTGGGGGAAAAACTGGATCTGCAAATGGTCAACTTGGAAGAATATGAAGTCAATGTAGATACAGTTGCCAAGGTACCGAAACAGCTGGCAGAAAAGTATCACGTGATTGCAGTTTCAGAAATTGATAATCGTTTGCAGCTGGTGATGTCAGATCCGCTGAACTTTTATGCGCAGGAGGATATTCGCCAGATCGTGGATATGCCCCTGGAAGTGCTCCTCTGTGAGGAAATGAAAATCCGCAAGGCAATTGAATATTACTATGCGGAAATCAGCACCAAGCAGGCCGCCAAAAAAGCCAATATTTCCGCAGAAGAGATTGAAGTTCCGCAGCTGACAGCAGATGATGCGGATGATGATGTCCCGATTATTAAGCTGATCAATTCGCTGCTGGTGCGCGGCTACAGCACCAATGCCAGCGATATTCATATTGAACCGTTTAAGGACTTTACACAGGTTCGGATGCGGATTGACGGCCAGATGGTAAGCTACTTAACCCTGGAAAAAGCGCTGCACAATTCTATTGTTGCCAGAATTAAGATCATGAGCAATCTGAACATTGCAGAAAAGCGAATTCCGCAGGACGGTAACTTTCATGTGGTACTGGAGGGTCTGGATATCAGCATGCGTATTTCCGTACTGCCCACCACACACGGGGAAAAAATCGTACTGCGTTATCTGACCTCGGATACAAAGATTGATCACGCAGGCCACTTTGGTATGAATGAATATTCCTATAACATGCTGATGAAAATGATGTCGGCACCCAATGGAATCATCTATATTACCGGGCCTACCGGTTCCGGAAAAACTACCACCTTGTATATGGTATTGCAGCATCTGGCACAGCGTCCCGTAAATATTTCCACCATTGAAGACCCGGTGGAAAAGGATTTGCCGAATATTACCCAGACCTCGGTAAATGTGGCCGCCGGAATGACCTTTGCAGTGGGACTGCGTGCACTGTTGCGGCAGGACCCGGATATTATCATGATTGGTGAAACCCGTGATGCAGAAACGGCGGAAATTTCTGTCCGCTCTGCGATTACAGGACACCTGGTTGTCTCCACCCTGCATACCAATGATGCCATTTCATCAATTGTCCGTCTGGCGGATATGGGCGTTGCACCGTACCTGATTTCCAACTCCGTTGTGGGAATTGTGGCACAGCGTCTGGTGCGTAAGGTGTGCCCGTTCTGTAAATATGAAACACCGGCCACAGCGGAGGATATTGCAATCGTAGGGGATCAGATTCCCATGATCAGCCGGGGAAAGGGCTGTAAGGCCTGCAATAATACCGGATACAAGGGCAGAATTTCCATCCATGAAATGGTGTATATTGACAAAAAGCTGAAACGAATGATTGCACGGAGTGCAGACAGCCAGGAAATGCTGGATTATGCCAGAGAAAGCCAGGGGATGCGCAGCCTTCTGGACAGCGCCATCGAACTGGTGGAAAAGGGTGTCACCACGCCGGAAGAAGTTATGAAAATCGCCTATTATTCAGACTAAGAAAGGAACAATACCATTATGACAATGAATGAACTCATTATGAAGGCACGGGAAAGAAGCTGTTCTGATATTCATATCAGTGAGGGAATGCCGGTTTCCTTCCGGATTCACGGAAAGCTGATGGACAGCGGCTTTTCCTTCTCGGCAGCAGAGACAAGAGAAATGATTCTCTCCATGATGGACGAGGCACAGCTCCGGCAGCTGAAAGACGGTGACGATGTGGACTTTGCCATTGAAACACCGGATTATTGCCGGCAGCGTGTCAATGTGTTCCGGCAGATGAAAAAGGTGGCGGCTACCATCCGACTGCTGAACAATACCATTCCTACGCTGGAGCAGCTGAAAATGCCGAAGGTATTGCAGGAACTGGCAGATCAGCCCAGAGGACTGATTCTGGTAACCGGCCCTACCGGAAGCGGTAAATCTACCACACTTTCTGCCATGATCGACTATATCAACAAAAACCGGTCTGAGCATATTATTACTATTGAGGATCCGGTGGAATATGTGTACAATTCCGGCCTGTCTGTCATTCACCAGCGGGAAATCGGCGCAGATACAAAGAGCTTTGCCGCTTCTCTGCGTTCTGCGCTGCGTGAAGACCCGGATGTAATTCTGGTGGGAGAAATGCGTGACTACGAGACGATTTCCGCCGCAGTCACCGCCGCAGAAACCGGACACCTGGTTATGTCTACCCTGCATACCACCGGTGCCGCACAGACGCTGGACAGAATCATTGACAGCTGTCCGCCCCATGCGCAGAACCAGATCCGTACGCAGCTTTCCACCATTTTAAAGGGCGTTATCACACAGGCGCTGATTCCCCTGGCAGCCGGTGGCGGCCGTGTGGCAGCGACTGAAATTCTGGTGGGAACCGATGCGGTCGGCAGCCTGATTCGGGATAACAAGTGCTTCCAGTTGGCTACTGTGATGCAGTCTGGTGCCGCAATGGGCATGCATACCCTGAATGCAGATCTGGCACGACTGGTGCGTCAGGGCGTGATTCAGAGAGAGGATGCTGTCCGGGTATCCAACAATAAGAACGAAATACTGGATTTGCTGAGCTGAGCACGGGCATGCAGGCGGGGCACATCTGAGGAAAAATTCTGATTGAGGTGAGCAAAATGAAACGAAATAAAAAAGGTTTCTCGTTGGTGGAATTGGTTGTAGTGCTGGTCATTATGTCGATTCTGGCGGCACTTTGCGCCCCGAATATCTCTGCTTATGTGCAGGCGGCGAAGATTCAGAATTACCAGACCGCCCTGAATCAGCTGGTGGATGAAGTGCAGACCGGCCTGCCCAAGACGCGCTACTGGAACTGGCAGGAGGTGCAGACCCGTGCGGAAGAGCTGCTTCGTTCAGATTCCTCCAGAACGGTGACCAATGTTTCTGACGAGAACAACACGAAGGTATATCGGATTTCCGGCGCCAGCAATGATGCCAATGTGGTCTATCAGCTGACACTGACATACAGCAACAACAGCAATACCAGTCAGAAAGTGGAAATTTCCGCAAGCTGTGAGGGCTATTCTGCGGTTACTGCGGAAAAGTCCTGTGATGTGGTGCTGAAGACGAATTTTGCAAATAATGCGCAGTATCCTAAAACCATCACTGCCATTTCCACTTCGAATACAAGCGGATGGAGTCACTTAGATGATCGGGTAAATACCAAATCCTATTGGGAAGCTTGGGGGAAAGATCACCCTGAGAATGATTTTACAAAAGATGGCACCATCAGCGAATGGTGGGCACCGGATACAACGATTGTAAATTTGACAGACTATGTTTCAAATAGCTGTAAGTTTGTGCAATTTGATTTATCCTATTTTTTGCCTTATCGTCAGACGCAGTGGTGGCCGGCGAACAGCTATGCATTTCCACTGATGTACACCTTAGATGGTGCCGGTGATGGCCGACAGTACGCAGTTACAGGATATAACAATAGCCAGACTTGGGATAACATTTATATCTACATTGGAGACGACAGTAATACAGATGATATAAATTTTATCGATGCGGATGCAGACGGGAACAAAATTTATGACAGTGCACTGATGTACGATCATGGATGGGTAAAATACAGTGATATTTTTGCAGATGGAAAAGGTACTTTTAACACAAGCGGAAATCCAGATTATATTACTGCCTTTCAGGAAAAGTATGATGATACCATTGTTGTAAATGCAGATGGCTCATTCACAAATGATACCAAAATCAAGTATCGGGTGCTGTTAAAAAATTCATCCGATGCTGAATCCAGCAGAGGATGGCTCTATGTAGAAGGCACCAATATGGGAATAGCAGCATGTGTGCCTGAAAAGACGAACTTTCTGGCTTATTCGGATAACGGAAAGCGAGTTACTGACTTTTCCAATCGGTTTGAAGTGGATAAACAGAGTTGGAATACCTCAATTTATATAGATATCTCGAAATGTGGATATTCTGTCGGAGATAAGCTGAGTATTACATTGCGCAATGTAGATGTGGCTGCATTGATTCAGGCAGCTGCAAACCAGGATTACAGTGTTGTAAGTGTTGGACAAAACAAGTCCTATGACGGCTATGACGGCGTGAAATATGGAAACATTGGTGCAGAAACATTTGTTTACGGAAGGCCGGAAGAAGGCGGAAATTACTGGATTGAACAGGTAGACGAGTCTACTGCCAAAATTAAAATGGTAATGACCTATAGCCGATATCCCTTTTTGAAATTTGTTTTTCGGAGTAATTTGTGGACATCAGGCGCAACCAGTGCAGATGTCGATGTGGATATGAGTATTGATTATAGTGAGAATACCAATTACGAAGAGTATACAGAAACCTTTAAGCCTGTTCTCACCATCAACGGTGACAACAACTACGCCAACATCACATTGGACTGGTCGAAGTGTGACTATATCACCGCTTCCAATATCGGTAACATGCACCTGCTGTTCAACAAGGATTTGTCCTATCAGGTATATGACAAGGACTACAATCCGGTAGGTTATAACAGCATTTACGGCTCAAATACCTTCTACCTGAATCAAATGGTGAATTATCAGCAGATCGTGGCAGACGGCGTTGTACACCTCTATTGCACCGGTGTTAATGCAAGGGACATTACCTATGAGATTTTAGACGCACCTGCGCCGCCGGCTGCTCCGGCCGTAACTACGACTACACCGGCTGTGACAACCACATTGCCGCCGGCAACAGCAGAGCCGGAAACAACAACTACTACGGTTACAATTCCGACAACGACAACAACTTCTGCCACAACCAGCACAACTGCCGCCGTTACCACAACAACAGCAACTACAACAACCACTACCACCACAACAACTACAACAGCAACCACAACCACTACAGCCAGCGCAACAAGTACATATCTGCGCACAAGTACGACTACCACGGCCAGCACGGCTTCGACTACGAGCACAACACTGACTACCAGTACAACAGCATCCTCTACTGAAACAACTGTGACCACAAGTACGTCCTCTTCCGGAGAAGGTGCACAGACTACGGTGGTGACGGATGTGGCGTTTAAGCGAGCCATAGAAATTCCGAGATATCGTTATGTGGAACAGGTCATTATCCAGATTCAGGATTCTGCCGCTGGAACAAGTGCAAAATCTTGGGGATATGCCTTTACAGAAGAAAATGGATGGGGCGATCAGAACGGGGGAGCCTTTGGAGCAAGCGATTTGACAGATGGCACATTTACAGTGGATTGCAGCAATGGCGCGCCTAAGAAATATCTGAAGATCTGGAAGAATGGAAGCTTCAGTGACAGCAAACTGGTATCTGTAACATTTGTTTATAAGGATGTCAAATTCCTGGATGATGAACTTTATATTCACTATTTGCAGGGAGACAGCAGTTTTAATGTCCTTCGGATTACTGGTAATGTAGAATCCGGTATCCCAAATGGGGGAAATCCTGCTGCTTATCAGACGGATACAGACTTTAATCTGTATAAATTCGAGCAAAGCAATCATTCTGTTTCGATTTATCCGAAAAATGCAAGCTGTCAGAATCTAAACAGTGACAATTTAAAGAATGCTTTGAATGATAAGATGTTGTCTTCTGTTGCCGGAGGTGATGATTGGAGCAATCAAAACGATGAGAATTATTATCACTATGAAATCACCTATGCACAGGTGACAGGCGGACTGCATGAGATCTGGATTTACAACGGCATTGCCTATACTGCAAATCCGCTGGATCTTTCCAACGGAAGCCGGCTGGTAAAGCGCTATGTCAGAGGGCAGACAATCGGCGATCTTTTACAGCTTGTGCGACGTGAAAAGGAATTACAGGAAACTGTAACGACTACTACCGTCACCACCGAACCCGCTGCATCCACTACAACCACCACGACCACAACAGAACCGGCTCCGATTGCCGCCAGTGAGAACGGCCTGAATGTGGGACTGGATGCGGAGAGTGCAGCAGTTTGTGACATTCAGTTCGATACGCCGCTGTTCGATCAGACCGGCGCATGCCGCTTTGTGATTATACCCAAGGACGGCTATACGCTTACAAATGCGTATGCTGTTCGTGTAGGCACTGTGACACTGAGCAAAAAGTCGAACTATACCGTCCAGACACAGCAGTGGTTCTTCTGGAAGTCGAAGGGTATGACAAACTATACCATTCATGTCAGCGGAGTTGTTGCCGATTCCGCCGGATAACATCATTTGTACACGTAGAAAAATGCCGCAGAACCTAGTAGAAAAGGTCTCTGCGGCATTTTGTGTTGCAGGAAAAAAGCGGCTTAGAAGCCCAGCAGATGCAGATACCAGTCCGCAATGGGCTGGCCGATGAAAACGCTCAGGGCGATTCCGACAGAGAGATACGGGCCGAATGCAAACTTAGAATCCCCGGTGCGCACCTTGTGAATCATTCCGAACACTGCGCCCAGAAGTAATCCCAGAAACAGTGCTACAATAACGGCCTTTCCGCCCAGAAACAGTCCGGCGGCCAGCATCAGATAAGCATCTCCCCATCCCATGGCGCGTTCTCCGGAGAGAACCACCAGGAGCAGAAGGGGTAAAAAAGCTGCTATTGCGCCAATTCCGTGGGAAAGCAGCGTGCCGGTGTGAAAGATCAGATCATAGACGGTTTTTCCCAGGCCGAGCAGGGCAATAAACCCGGTTACGCCCAAATTGATCAGCTGTGTGTCCAAATCCATGAAAAAAACCACAATCAGCGCCGAAAAGAGCAGGCAGACGAAAACTGCCGGAAGAGGATTTTCAAGAATGCCGAACCAGGCAAATACCAGAACGTAGAGTACTGCATTCAGGCCTTCTACCAGGGTGTAGCGGAACGGAATCTTTGCGCCGCAGCTGTGACACTTTCCGCGGAGCCGGCACCAGCTGAAAATTGGTACCAGATCACGCTTTCGGATTGGTGTGCCGCAGGCCATGCAGTGGGATTGATTCCGCCACAGGGATTCATTTTTGGGCAGGCGGTAAATACACACATTTAAAAAACTGCCGATTGCAGCGCCAAAGGCAAATACAATGGCATAGAGCAAAAAATAACAAAAATAGTACATGCTGATATCTCCATTCTCATAATCTAATAGTATTGTATCACATTTTTTCTTTTCTTGTCAAATCCGGAATGCACCGCGTCTTGACAGAACCGGGAAAACATGCTATGATAGAAAAAATTCGCGTATAAATATGTTTCTGGCAGCATAAATTGTGCCGCCGGGAAAGAAAGAGGATTAAAATGAACGATATGGATCGCAAATTAAAACAAATGGAGGATTCTATCCGGAACGATGCTTCGCCGAAGCGAACCTACCGGGATAAGTCGGCTTCCTTTTCGGGAACAAATACCAGGAACGCCCATCCGCTTGCAGAATTTCTGATTGGTCTGGTTCTGGTAGGAGCCGGTGTGTACTGGGTGCTGAATTCCTTTGTGGTAACGTTTGACTGGGGCGGCATCTGGGGCGGTTTTGGCATGTCCTCCCGTCTGGCTACCGGACTCATGCTGATTCCGTTGCTTCTGGGCATTGCCCTGCTGTTTTTCCTGGATCGAAAATGGATTGGATGGGTTGTCACGGCAATTGGCGTTCTGGTGATTTTGGTCACACTCCTGACTTCTGTGCGATTCCGGCCGATTTCGGCGACATTGTGGCAATATGTTGTAATGTTTGGTATGATTGCGGCCGGTGTGGGGCTGCTGGCCAGAGGCCTGCTGAAAAGCCGCTCGTAGAGCATGCCCGAAATAAAGAAACACAAAAGACGCTTGAATTTCTGCGGAAAGATCAGGCGTCTTTTTTTGTGCCAGAATTTCACTTGACAACTGTACTATAGTGTGCTATAATGTACTTGTTCGATAAGTACAATTTAAGACGGAAAGGAGACCGTTTGTGGAGATAATCATCAGTACGAACAGTAAAAAGCCAATTTATGAGCAAATTGTATTTCAAATAAAGGCGCAGATTATGGAAGGAACGCTTCAATCCGGCACGCCGATGCCGTCAATGCGTGCCCTGGCAAAATCGCTGCATGTGAGTGTAATCACCGTACAGCGTGCCTATGAGCAGCTGCAAAGAGATGGATTCATTGAAACCACAGTGGGACGCGGTACATTTGTTGCTGCTCAAAATACTGCGCTGTATCAGGAGGAACAACAGCGCCAGGCAGAGGAACACCTGGCCGCTGCTGCCGCCATTGCCCATGCAGGGGGGATTCCGCTGCACACACTGGTGGAAGTGCTAACCATGTTTTATCAGGAGGGAGATCTATGAAACCAGTATTAGAAGTTAAAAATCTGACTTGCCAATATGATCGTTTTTTGCTGGATCATGTCAATCTGACTGTGCCGGGCGGCACCATTTGTGGATTGGTGGGAGAAAACGGCGCCGGAAAGAGTACGACCATTCGCGCTATTTTGAATCTGATCCGTCGGGAATGCGGCGAAGTGCTGTTTTGCGGCGCACCTTTGCACGGGGATGACCGGGAAGCAAAGGAAAAAATCGGAGTTGTGTTTGATTCTCTGTTTCTGCACGGAGAGATGACTGTGATTCAGGTGGAAAAAATGTGCGGCAAGATTTATGCGCACTGGGATTCTGCGGATTTCTATCAGCGAATGGAGCAGTTTCAAATTGATACCAGGAAAAAAATTAAGGTACTGTCTCGGGGAATGAAAATGAAAGTGTCACTTGCGATGGCGCTTTCGCACCATCCGCAGTTGTTGCTGCTGGATGAGCCTACCGGCGGACTGGATCCCATGGTAAGGGATGATTTGTTGGATTTATTTTTGGATTTTGTACAGGATGCATCCCATGCCATCTTGTTTTCCACCCATATTACAACGGATTTGGAAAAGATTTCAGACTACATTACATTTCTCCACAGCGGAAAGATATTGTTTACACAACCGAAGGATACGCTTCTGGAGCAATACGGTATTCTGCGGTGCGGAGAGTCGGCATTTTCTGCATTAAAGTCAGATCAGATGCTGGCATGGCGCAGGAAGGAATATGCAGTGGATGTGCTGGTGTCGGATCGGGAAGCCGTGCAGCGGCAATATCCGGATGCGGTCATTGATGTGCCGACACTGGAAGAAATCATGCTGATTTATGGAAAAGGAGAGCGTGTATCATGAAAGGTCTGCTTTATAAGGAGTTTTGTTTGCTGCGAAAAAATCTGCTGTTTTTGCTGGGTATGATTGTTTTTTTCAGTGCAGCTTTTTCTATTGGAGGAATCAACACTGCGGTGCTGATTATGTGGAGTATGCTTGTGGGGATGCAGGCCATGAACTCGTTCAGCCTGGATGAAATGGCAAACTGGAATCAAACGGCAATGACAATGCCTTTGACGCGGAAACAAATTGTACAGGAAAAATTCCTGCTTCAGGGGATTCTGACAGGAATGGGAGCACTTGTCACCGGAATTACCGCCCTGCTCTTCCAGGCAATATTTAAAACGGTATCCGTTCAATTCCTGACAGAGGTGCTTTTTCTGGAGTGGGTGAGCATTTGCAGTTCTCTCCTTTTCGGGAGCATTGCACTTGCGCTGCTGTTTTGGTTTTCCTCGGAGCACGCCCGTCTTTTCTCTTTGGTTCTGATCGTGATTCCGGCGTGTTCCGGTAGTTCGGTATTTGCAGAGGGGATGCCGGAATGGATTCTCATGGGAAAGTCTGCGATTGCAGCAGCGCTGGGCATTTTGACAGTTGCCGCGCTGATTTTGGAAGTGGTGATGTATCATATTAGCTATGCCGTTTTTTTCCGAAAAGATCTGGCGTAAAAAGGAAAAAGTTTGTAAACCGTAAAAGCGATTCCCAGCGTGTATAATTCCTTTTTCATTGGCGCATACTGCTGTTGTATCCAAAAAACGCATGCCAAAAGGAGAAAATACTGTATGAGTACATTGCAGATTGCACAGGTTATGGGAAGAGAAATCCTGGATTCCAGAGGAAATCCGACGACAGAGGCCATCGTCTTGCTGACAGACGGAACCATTGGCCGTGGAACCGCGCCCAGCGGTGCTTCTACGGGTGCCTTTGAAGCACTGGAACTGCGGGATCAGGATTCCAGACGCTATTTGGGAAAGGGCGTACAGAAGGCCGCTGAAAACATTCGGACAGTCATTCATCACGCAGTACGGGGTATGGATCCCACGGATCTCTACGGCGTGGACCGGGCCATGTGCCTGGCAGACGGAACAAAAGACAAATCGCACCTGGGCGCAAATGCAATTCTGGCAGTTTCTATTGCCACAGCCAGGGCCGCAGCTGCCGGCCTCAGGATGCCGCTGTATCGCTTTTTGGGCGGTGCCAGCGGAAATCGGCTTCCGGTGCCTATGATGAATATTCTCAATGGCGGCGCTCACGCCTCAAATACCGTGGATGTACAGGAATTTATGATTATGCCTGTGGGTGCAGCCACATTTCGGGAGGGTCTGCGCTGGTGTGCAGAGGTGTTTCATGCGCTGAAAAATCTGCTGCACAGCAGAGATCTGGCGGTTTCTGTGGGAGATGAAGGTGGCTTTGCCCCCAATCTGGCCGGAGAAGAAGAGGCAATCCAGTATATCTTGCAGGCCATTCAGCAGGCCGGTTATACACCGGGGAGAGATTTTCAGCTGGCCATTGATGCGGCCGCCAGTGAATGGAAAAGCGGCACTAACGGCGTGTATCGTCTGCCAAAGGCAAAAAGAGAGCTGACAACGGAGCAGCTTATCTGCCACTGGACAGAGCTTGTGGAAAAATATCCGATCTGCTCCATTGAGGATCCCTTGGATGAAGAGGATTGGGATGGGTGGCGGCAGCTGACATTGGCGCTGGGAGACCGGGTGCAGCTGGTGGGAGATGATCTGTTTGTCACCAATACCAGCCGCCTGTCCCGCGGTATTCAAAATGCGTGCGGCAATGCGATTTTGATTAAACCGAATCAGATTGGCACCCTTTCAGAAACGCTGGAGGCCATTCATATGGCGCACCATGCCGGTTATACAGCGATTGCCTCCCACCGTTCCGGTGAAACGGAGGACACAACCATCGCTGATCTGGCCGTTGCGTTAAACACCAGGCAGATCAAAACCGGAGCACCCAGCCGCTCGGAACGCGTGGCGAAGTATAACCGCCTGCTGCGGATTGAGGACAGCCTGGGTGCAGCGGCGGTTTATGCAGGACAGCATGCGTTTTCTGGAACGGTTGCGCGGAATCTGTTCTGCTGCGATGAAACGGGAAAACGGTAAGGATCGGGGCTTGTGGGGAGATCTGCTGACAGCAGCGAAAGCAAGACCAGAAAAGATAAACAAAGCCATATCGCCAATCTAAAGCTCAAAGCCCAATACCCCCAATCAAAAAAGCTGTACGCGGGAGAGCGTTTTCTCCGGAGTACAGCTTTTTCTATTTTCTGCGGATTATTGTGCTTCTTTTTGCTGTGCCTGTTGTTCGAACAGGGTTTCCAGGAACTGTTCCAGTTTCCCCTTGTTGCGTTCGGTGAGGGCGGTGTATTTTTGAAGAACGGCCGCAGCGTCCTCATGGAGTGAAACCGTATACCGATTTACAGGAATGTTGGTGCGTCCGGCGATATAATCCAGACTGACACCATAGAAGTCAGCCAGTTGGACGGCACGAGAAAACGGCAGTTCACGTTCGCCTTTTTCATATTTGCCGTAGTATTGCGCGGTTGTTCCCAAATATTCTGCAAGTTCCGATTGCGTTTTGTCTGCATCTTCCCGTAAGTCTCGAATTCGCTGATAAAAAGCCATGTGTGCCACTCCTTTTTTTGTTTATTTTATCACAAATGACTAAAAGATATTGACAAATCAATCTAAATAGGTTATAATATGTATAAAGTAGTCAGATCTGACTATAAAGAAAAAAAGGAGTTGGTACAAATGAAAACAGGCCGAAGAAAATGGTATACGCGTTGGATTGCAGTTTGCGTTGCGATTGTGTTGGGTGTGGGGATTTGTGAAGGATTGACCGTATGCGCAGCATATGAAAATACGCATACGAATACCGGGAATCAGCGTATCGATATTGTAGAAGTGGCAAAGACGCAGATTGGCTATCACGAAGGCAGTCTGGAAGGAACCACAAGCGGTAGCAACAATTATACAAAATACAACGTCTGGAACGGAAAAATCAGTGGCTATGGTTCAAATGGCTACGGCTATGCCTGGTGTCATGCGTTTGTTTCCTGGTGTGCCAATCAGGCCGGAATTGGGACGGACATTATTCCCAAAACTGCCGGAACAAGCACTGGCAGATCATTTTTTGTGAATCAGGGAACTTACCGGCAGAGTGCGGCAAATGGCGGAAGTTATGTGCCGCAGTCCGGTGATATTATTTATTATGGTTCCGGTTCGTCGCCGTCCCATGTCGGCATTGTTTCCAGCTGTGACGGCGGCACAGTTTATACAATCGAGGGAAATTATTCGAATAAGGTTGGAACAAGAGCAATTAGCTTGTCCAATAGTTATATTATTGGGTATGGTGTGCCGAATTATAAGGAGTTGAATCCGAATCCGCCGACAAATTTAAGTATCACCTCTAATGATGGAAAATATAAAGTTGGTGATACAGTTACATTTACATTTTCATATTCAAATGCAACAGAAGTATATATTCCAATAGACGTAAATGGAGAACGAAAATATTTTATTGATGTGTCTGGAAGATCTTCATATACTTGCTCATTTGATACACCAGGTGTATATGGCTATTTTTTATATGCTAAAAATGCAGCAGGCGAAGCTTCTACGGTTTTAGATTATAAACAATTTCGAGTTGATAGTTCTGTTCCTGCGAATTTAACGATTTCTACAGATAAAAATAGTTATGCAGTAGGTGAACAAATTACATTTTCATTTTCATGTGATAATGCTGTAAGAGTAGCTATTCCAGTTGATTATAACGGAAAAAGAACAGATTTTATTGATGTAACAGGAAAAAATACGTATACTTGTTCGTTTGATAAAGCAGGAATTTATGGCTATTTTTTATATGCAGAAAATGCATGTGGAGAATCTACAACTGAATATATCGAATTTACTGTGCAAGACAACCCGCCATCAAATTTGTCTATTTCAACAGATAAATCGTACTATGTAATTGGTGAAACGATAACATTTTCTTTTACAAGTCAAAATGCCACTCGTTTAGCTATCCCAATTGATTATAATGGAAAGCGAGTAGATTTTATTGATGTAACAGGAAAAGATACATATACTTGCTCATTTGATAAAGCAGGAACATATGGCTATTTTCTATATGCAGAAAATGCTTGTGGAGAATCCTCAACAGTACTTGATTACAAAGAAATTCGAGTGTATGACACACTCCCCGGCGACCTCAACTCCGACAACAAAATCACATTCGATGATCTTTTCCAGCTCCAATCTTACCTGACCAACAACATCACCCTTACCGAATCCCAGGGGAAAGCCGCCGATCTTAACGAAGACGGGCTGGTGGACGGCTTCGACTTGGCACTGCTCCGGCAGAAGCTGGCATAACCAAACCGCACCCCCAACAGAAAAGCCGTACCTCAGACCACTCCGAGATACGGCTTCTTTTTTTATATCATCTTGTTTTTCAAGGCTTTCTTATCGAATCTTTGCGCCGACCGGCAGGCTCTCATCCGGGAAGATCACCTTGACATCACCGTTGGGCATATCTGCCGCACAAATCATGCCGCAGCTTTCCACGCCGCACAGCTTTGCCGGTTTCAGGTTTGCCACCAGCATAATCTTTTTGCCGATCAGGTCTTCCGGCTTGTACCATGGTGCAATACCGGAAACCACCTGTCTGCCGCCCATGCCGTCATCCAGCTGGAGCTTCAGCAGCTTCTTGGACTTCTTGACCTTTTCACAGTCAACAACCTTTGCCACGCGCAGATCTACCTCACCGAATTTCTCAATGCCGATTTCTTCTGCCAGCGGCTGGGGTGTAAATTCCGGTTCCTTCGGCTCTTCCTTGGGCTGTGCTGCCAGAATCAGCTGGTTCAGCTCATCGATTTCCTTTTCCACGTCGATACGCGGGAAAATGATATCGCCCTTGTGTACCGTTACATTTGCCGGCAGTGTACCGAACTGGTCTGCGGTGCTGTATGCCACATCTGCTTCTGATGCGCCGATCTGTTCCCAGATCTTCGGCATGGTTTCCGGCATAAAGGCACTCAGCGGAACGGTGACAATGCGGATGGTTTCCAGCAGGTTGTACAGAACCGTTGCCAGACGGGTGCGGTTTGCTTCGTCTCTTGCCAGAACCCACGGCGCAGTCTCGTCAATATACTTGTTGGCACGGGAAACCACCTGGAAGATCTCAGCCAGCATGTGGTTCAGCTGTGTCTGATCCAGCAGGCCTTCCAGCTTTTCCTTCAGGCCGGTGGCTGCGGCAATCAGTTCGTCATCAAATTCACCGGGCTGGCGTTCTTCCGGCAGGGTGCCGCCGAAGTACTTGTCCACCATGGCCACGGTACGGGAAACCAGATTGCCCAGACCATTTGCCAGATCGGAGTTGATGCGGTTAATCATGATTTCGTTGGAGAAGGAACTGTCTGCGCCCAGTGCCATTTCCCGGAGGATATGGTAACGGATGGCATCTGCGCCGTAGCGGTCTGCCAGCAGGAACGGGTCTACCACGTTGCCCAGCGACTTGGACATTTTCTGTCCGTTGAAGGTAATCCAGCCGTGAACAGCCAGATGCTTCGGTAGGGGCAGATCCAGTGCCATCAGCATTGCCGGCCAGATAATGGCGTGGAACCGCATAATGTCCTTGGCAACCATGTGGACATCTGCCGGCCAGTATTTGTCAAAATCGTGGTATGCGCTGTTTTCATAGCCCAGTGCGCTGATGTAGTTGGACAGTGCGTCTACCCAGACGTAAACAATATGCTTCGGGTCAAAGGTAACCGGAATGCCCCAGGTGAAGGAGGTACGGGAAACGCACAGATCTTCCAGACCCGGCTTGATAAAGTTGTTGACCAGCTCTACTGCACGGGTTTTCGGCTGGAGATAGTCGGTTTCCAGCAGCAGCTTTTCGATACGCTCTGCAAAGGGCGCCATCTTCATGAAGTAAGCTTCTTCCTTGGCCTCTGTTACTTCACGGTGACACTCCGGACAGCAGCCGTTTTCGTCCAGCTGAGACTCTGTCCAGAAGCTCTCACACGGTGTGCAGTACTTACCCTTGTATTCTCCCTTATAGATATATCCCAGATCGTACAGGCGCTTGAAAATCTTCTGTACGGTTTCAATGTGGTAGTCATCAGTGGTGCGGATATAGCGGTCATAGCTGACGTGCATTTTTTCCCACAGTGCCTTAAAGGTCTTGACGATCTCATCTACATATTCTTTCGGCGTGATACCCTTTGCCGCCGCTTTCTGTTCGATTTTCAGACCGTGTTCATCGGTTCCGGTGAGGAAAATCACATCATAGCCCTGCATTCGTCTGAATCGTGCAATAGAATCACAGGCAACTGTGGTATAGCAGTGCCCGATATGGGGATTTCCTGACGGATAGTAGATCGGCGTCGTGATATAATACGGCTTTTTTGACATACAAGGTCCTCCTTTGTATTTCGAAGGCATTCCTGTGTGAATGCTTTCAGATAACCCATAAAAATGGTTCTTATCTCTTATTATAGCATAAATTTTTCCTGCTGTCCATGCCTTTTTCGAAAAAGTCACGGAAATCAATTTTCAAAAATATACTGATTTCAATTGCGTAAAATCATGAAGTTCGACAAGTGAGGCTCCTCTCTGTCCCTTTGGGATACCTTCCCATCCCGTGGGGAGGCACCCTTCCGGGGAAGGCTATCATGAAAATTGATTTCTGTGCGAAAAAGTACATCAAAGTGCGCTTTCGTGAGAATCTGCGCTCAGGGCGGCAATTATGGTGCGTGCTGCCTGTTCCGGCAGTGCTGTCAGCTTAAAGCGCTGCTGCTTCGGCCCGTTGCAGATCAGATAGAGATGGCAGACACCGTACTGCTTTTGGATGGGTGTCTGCATCAGATCGGCGCGGACAATATGATCCCGCGGAACGGTAATGGTGTGAAAGGTGGAGCCGCGGCTGAACTGGAACTGCACATTGCAGTCGTCCATGGAAACCGACTGGGTAAAGAGTGTGACAATCCGGATTACCAGAAACCAGAGCAGGGGAATTATCAGCATCAGCGCAAAAAAGTGAATCATCTGCGCCAGGTGGGGGAACAGCCATAGAGTAAGCAGGCGGACGGCAATTACTGCGCCGATTCCGATGACCGGCGGCCAGACAAAGGACCAGAAAAAGATTGGCTGGGACTTTGCCTTCAGATGCGGATGCTCCAGCCGCTGCGGCGCGTGGAGCTTTCCCAGCAGTTCCCAGGAGGTTTTCTGCCGAACCAGAGGAATCAGCACCGGAAGTGTGTCCC
>OJOF01001035.1_pt1 | contig 22936 bp, 20 predicted proteins | sample 1598181 | NCBI WGS metagenome assembly OJOF01 (sample SAMN01915226, study PRJEB22387) | human gut metagenome | isolation source: stool | host: Homo sapiens | place: USA
TGCGGAAGCCGTAGCCGCTGGCAATAAAAAAGGCGGCCATCAGCGCTTCGCGGTAAGCGAACAGCGCGAACGCGAAAGGGGTGACGTCGTTGGTGCCGAGGGGGTAAAGCTCTGCCGTGTGGGCAAAGACGATGGCCAGCATTCCGATGCCTTTCAGCAGGTCGAACATGCCAAGGCTGCTTACAGTGCGGGGCTTGGTGCCTTCCATGAAAAGGGTCCTCCTTGTGCGCCATTCGTCCCGGAGGCCCCGGAAGGCCGTGTTTTAGGCGCGATAAATAAAAATATGAAGCTCGGCGGGGAGCTTTTTTGCTAAATAATATAAACAGTATAATGCTTTTTGGGCTTGCTGTCAATTTGATAAGGACTCGATCTCCGGGCGAAGTTTCGTCCTGACGAAAAAAGTGTATCACAGCTTTTCGCACATCGCAACAAAAGGAAAGAATTACATCTGCCTGCACAAATTGAATGCAAGCTCAAGTTGCATATTTGTGCAATTAAATCTTGCGTTTGCGCTCTGCTTGCGGTATACTGTTGCCATAAGGAGCCGTGCCAAAGTTTTCCTCGAACTGCCAGAGATTCGGAATGACTCTGGAAAGTGAATGAAAAAAGTGCTGAGCTGAAAATTTGACAAAAAAGGAGAAAAACCGATGGCTGAATACATCAAAGTACCCGCAGGCGTATACGACATGGTGACCCGCTGCATGGAGCAGGAGTTTCCTGATCATGTGGCCATTCGCTATGTGGCCGAGGACGGCAAGACCGTCGTGGAGAAGAAGTATCGCGAGTATGCGCAGGACATCCGCCGGATGGTGGCCTATCTCAAGGCCGAAGTGCCGGACATCAAGGGCCAGCGCATCGTTCTGCTGAGCCGGAACTGCTATGAATTCTGCGTGGCGTCCTACGGCATCATCCTCGCCGGCGGCGTCCTCGTGACTCTGAACCAGAAAAAGACCTGGGAGGAGCTGGAATATGAGCTGGGCCTCGTGGAGCCTGCCCTCATCCTGAACGACGGCATCGACTATGGTTGCCGCGCCGAGCTGGAAGCCGCCTACGGCCCGAAGCTCCGCCCCATGGACTGCTATAAGGATACTGCCCCCGGCGAGCTGACCAACTGCGTGGGCCACGATGATCTGATGATGCTGATGTTCACCTCCGGCACCACCGGACGCAGCAAGGGCGTCATGCTCTCGGAGCGGAATATGTGCGCCAGCCTGCACACCTATTCGGAGGTGGCAGAGAACTGGATCACCAACCGCCTCCCGGCAGGCCAGAAGCTGCCGCTGAGCCATATGACCCTGCTGCCCCTCTTCCACATGGCCTGCTTCGTCTGCGTTATGTCCTACCCGCCTGCCGGATGGGCTCTGAACCTCTGCGGCGATATCCGCGACTTCTACCGCGACCTGGGCCTGATGCACAGCGACGTTATGGCCTCGGCCCCCATGCTGGTGGAGACCATCTACAATGACATGAAGCGTGGCCGCGTCAGCCGTCTGAACGGCCTGTGGGACCTGTGCTGCTCTTCCGCTGCCCTCGACCCCAAGATGCTGCTGGAGCTGGCCCAGAACGGCTTCGTCGTCAACCAGTGCTACGGTATGACCGAGACCTTCGGCGACGGCATCCTGAACTTTACGCAGGTCGAAAAGCACATGAGTGCCGTGGGCAAGCCCGACGACCACGTTCAGTATAAGCTGGACGAGACCGGCGAGATCTGCATCAAGGGCGACTGCGTGATGCTGGGCTACTACAAGGACCCCGAGGCCACGGCAGAGGTCATCGACGCCGACGGCTGGTTCCACACCGGCGACCTGGCCCGGATGGATGAGGAAGGCTTCTATTACATTACCGGCCGCAAGAAGAACCTTATCATCCTCGCCAGCGGCGAGAACGTCAGCCCCGAAGAGCTGGAAAAGAAGCTGGCCCTCTGCCCGGCCATCACCGAGTGCATCGTGAAGGAGAAGGACCAGAAAATTTGTGCCGTCATCTACTGCCCTGAGGATAAGCAGGAAGAGGTCAGAGCCTTCGTCATTGAGGTGAACCGCAGCCTGCCGCTGTATAAGCGCATCGGTGCCGTGGAGTTCACCGTTGAGCCCCTGCCCCGCAACGCACTGGGGAAGCTGCTGCGCAAGTAACAAGTAAGAAGAAACAGTGAAAAGGATACGCCGCGTAGTTGCATTTCTCTGTCGAAACAGGTATTATTACTCTGAGGCAGAATATGTCAGATGCCGGCGTTTCGCTGCAATAAAGAAAAACAGCAAGGAGCGACAAAAATGATAAATACTGTATATGAGCTCATCACGGACGTCATGGCGAAGCAGTACCCCGACCGGGTGGCTTTCCGCTATGTGGCCGCCGATGGTAAGACTGTGGTGGAAAAGACCTACGCCCAGTATGTGCAGGACATCCGCAGGGCCGTTACTTATTTTAAGGAGAATATCCCCGACATCAAGGGCAAGCGTGTCGGCATCATGAGCCGCAACTGCTATGAGTACGGTGTCAACAGCTTCGGCGCTATCCTCGCCGGGGCCGTCGTCGTGACCATCAACCAGAAAAAGACCTGGCCCGAGCTGGAATATGAGCTGGGCCTTGTCGAGCCTTCCCTCATCGTCAACGACGGCATCGACTATGGCTGCCGCCCCGACATCGAGGCCGCCTACGGCGATAAACTCCGCCCGATGGACGCCTTCAAGGACAGCGCGCCTGCAGAGCTTGTTGACTGCGTGGGCCATGATGATTTGATGGTGCTGATGTTCACTTCCGGCACCACCGGCCGCAGCAAGGCCGTCATGCTCTCAGAGCGCAACTTTTTTACCACTGTGGAGTGCCAGGTCAAATTCGGCGACGCCATGCTGGACTATAAGCACGAGCATATGCCCGAGGACAAAAACGACGTCCTGAGCAACTTCGCCATCCTGCCCCTGTTCCATCTGGGTACGTTCATCTGCCTCTTCGTTTGGGCCTGCAAGGGCTGGGCGCTGAACCTCTCCGCCGACATCCGCGACTTCTACCGCGACCTCGGCCTGATGCACAGCGATGCCATCGCTGTGGCTCCCATGCTGATGGAGGCCATCTATAAAGACGTCAAGCGGGGCCGCCGCGCCCGCCTGAACGGCGTCTGGAACCCCTGCGGCTCCTCTGCCATGTTTGACGGCGCCATGCTGGCCGAGCTGGCACGGCAGGGCATGATGATCACTCAGGTGTACGGCATGACCGAGACCTGCGGCGACGGCATCATCAACTACGAACAGGACGAAAAGCACATCCGCGCCGTGGGCAAGCCCGACGACCACGCCGAGTACAAGCTGGACGAGACGGGCGAAATTTGCATCCGCGGCGGCTGCGTCATGCTGGGCTATTACAAGGACCCCGAGGCTACCGCAGAAGTCCTCGACGCCGACGGCTGGTTCCACACCGGAGACCTGGCCCGTGTGGACGAGGACGGCTTCTATTACATCACCGGACGCAAGAAGAATATCATCATCCTCGACAACGGTGAGAACGTCAGCCCCGAAGAACTGGAAAATCTGCTGTCCAAGTGCGAGGCCGTCAAGGAATGCATCGTCAGGGAGAAGGGCAAGAAGATCTGTGCCGTCATCTACTGCAGCGAGGCCGACCAGCAGACCGTCCGCGACTTCATCACCGAGACCAACCGCACCCTGCCGCTCTACAAGCGGATGAGCGCCGTGGAGTTCAGCACCGAGCCTCTGCCCCGCACCGGCACCGGTAAGCTGCTGCGCAAGTAAGAATAAACCGGGCAGGCTGCGGAATACTGGAAAAGAGCCGCAGCCGCCTTTAATGGAATTACGAAAGGAAGATTCAAACTATGGAAAGAACCGAGATCGTGTCCCAGATCCTTGCAATTCTGGAAGATGTTGCAGAAATTTCCCCCGATGATGTCAACGAGAACAGCGTCTTGATGGACGATCTGGACCTGTCGTCCATGGAGATCCTGACCGTCGTCGCCGACCTGGAGGAGACTTTCGGCCTGCGCATCCCCGAAAAGGAGCTGCGCAACTTCGTCACCGTCAGCGATTTGGCCGACTATCTGGCCGCACACGCGGGGGAATAAGGAATGGATGCCGAACAGCGCTCTGTTTTTCAGGGTATCGTTTACTATTACCGCGAAAACATGGTCAACTGCCGCTATCAGGTCACGCTGAAAGATGCCGTGGACGGTGCGCTTTTGCAGCAGGCTCTGGATGCGGCCCGGGCAAAGGCTCCCTACTATTTCCAGAAGCCGGTGTGGGAGAAAAAGCTGCTCCACCTCGAGCCGTCGGACGCCCCCTGCCCGGTGCGGCAGGGCAGCGCAAAGCCCGAATTTCCGGACGAGAACGGCTTTACTGTTGCCCTGAGCTATGAGGGGAAAGTCGTCTACTTTGACTGGTTCCACTTTCTGACCGATGGCCGGGGCATAGCACCCTTCATGACCATGGTGCTGCAGTTCTACTGCAACCTGCGGTACGGCACGGCTTTCGAGGGCCAGACCCTTGAGACAGACCCTGCCTACGACATCGAGGACATCCTTGCAAAGTACCCCGAGAGTCAGGTGGCCAACGATATGCAGCGCCCCGTGGTGCAGACCTTTGAAGAGACGCCCACCTGCTGCCGCATCCGGCTGGAAAAGGCGGGGCTTGTGGACGCCGCCCTCCGCTGCGGCGTCAAGCCCTTCAGCACCCTCACGGCCCTGCTCTGTAAGGCGGTGCAGGCGTATCTGGACAAGGACGAGGTGCTCTACAGCTACTCGACAGACGCCCGCGACGCGCTGGGTGCGCCGAACGCCCTCTACAACTGCGTGGCATCCTTCCAGCGCAAGCTGCCGCTGACGGCAGATGCCCCGCTGGCCGAAGTGGCCGTGGGCGTGGACGCTGACCTGAAAGAGAACCTTTCCGCTGAGCGAAAACTGTTCCGTATTGCGGAGCAGATGGGCTGGGTCTACCGGGTCTACCAGCAGAAAGCCAGCCTCAGCATCAAAAAGCGCATCTTCCAGATGGGCGAGTACATCAGCGGCTTCCCGGCGGACTTCTGGGTGAGCTATCTGGGCGACCCATTCGCCCCGTCCAGCCCGGAGCTGACCCGGTACATCGAGGACTTCCAGACCTGGGTGCCGGCGGACGGCGCTTCCATCGGTCTGGAATGCACCAGCCTGCATGGCATCATCACCCTCTGCGTCAAGAACAAGGTACCGCGCCCCGGCTTTGCCGAGGCTCTGCGCGCCGCGTTCGAGGCCGAAGGCATCAAGGTGCTGGAAGCCGCAGAGCTGGGCGCAGACAATACATAAGATCAAACCTCTCTGTCGAGCGGAGCGAGACGGAGAGGTTCCTTTTTATCCAGAACGTAATTTTTACATCAAATTTTCACGCGTCATACTTTTGCGAAAAAATCGCCTGAAAAGCCGATTTTTCCCTTGCGTCCAACAGTTTGCCGTGGTAGGATAGGTCGAATGTGAACGAAACACACTGGGAAATGGACAAAAGTGAGGAAAATCGTATGGAAAAAAATAAGAACAGCGGCGCGGCACTGGCAAGAAAGATGGCAGTGTCTCTGGTTTGCGGTCTGGCGGCAGGCTTTGCCTTTATGATGCTGCGCGAAAAGCTCGTGGCTTCCGGCAACAGCGGCATCTGGCAGACCATCAACGACCTGCTCTTCCAGGACATCACCACAGAGGGCGCGGAACGTGCGCTCGGCCTCTTCTACATCATCGGCCAGCTCTTCATCAAAGCACTGCAGCTGGTCATCATCCCGATGGTCTTCACCTCCATCGCGCTGGCCATCGGCAGCATCGCCGATACCCGCACCATGGGCCGCATCTCGGCCAAGACCCTCTTCTGGTTCCTGCTCTGCTCCTTTATGGCGCTGGCACTGGCCGGATGCGTGGGCTACGCCACCTATTCCATGGGTCTCTTCAACGCTCACATCGAGGGCCTGACGGAAGCCGCCGGCTCCACCGGTTCCAACCCCTTGAATGTGGTGCTGAATGTCATCCCCTCCAACATCGTCACGGCTTTCGGCAGCAACAACGCTGTTCTTTCCTCCGTCTTCCTCGCGGTGGCTGTGGGCCTGAGCATGAATGTGCTGGGTGAGAGCCGTACTTCCACCCTCCGCCGCCTGCTGGGCGAGGTGAACGACGTGGTGGTGGTTTTCCTGAACTTCGTCGTCACAAACTTCGCACCCTTTGCAGTCTTCGTGCTGCTGACCCGCACCTTCGCCATCTATGGCATTGATTACCTCAAGCCCGCTCTGGTGTATGTGGTGGTCACGGTGGTCCTGCTCTTCGTCTTCCTGCTGGTGGCCTATCCTCTGGTGGTGGCGCTGGGCGCAAAGCAGAACCCCATCACCTTTATTAAGAAGATTGCCAACGTGGCCGTCTTCGGCTTCTCCACCTCTTCCAGCGCAGCCACTCTCCCCCTGAACATCAGGGTCTGCACCGAGGATTTCGGCGTCGATGAGTCCATCGCCTCCTTCGTCCTGCCTCTGGGCATGACCATCAATATGGACGGCACCGCCATCATGCAGGTGGTGGCCACCGTCTTCATCGCAGGCTGCGCCGGTTACACCGTTACTCCCGCCCAGCTGGTCGTGGTCGCTCTGCTGGCTCTGCTGGCCTCGGTGGGTACGCCTGCCGCCCCCGGCGCAGGAGCCGTCATCCTCTTCACCATCCTGTCCGGTGCGGGCTTCGTGAATGATAGCGCCCTGCTGGCCTACTCCCTCATCCTCGCCATCAACCGCCCCATCGAGATGCTCGTCACCTCCCTGAACGTGGTGGGCGACGCTGTGGCCAGCATCTGCGTGGCCAAGAGCGAGGGTCTGCTGGACGAGGAAAAGTTCAACGCATAATTGACCTGTAACATACAAAAGCGCCCCTCCGTTTTACCGGAGGGGCGCTTTTTGCGCAGCAGAAGTCTTCTTTTTTACAGACGGCCCAAAGCCGCCGCCGGGGTTTTACGCCGATTTTGCGTCCGCATGGTTTCGGGCCGGGCGGCTGCGGCGGTAGAATAAGGCCGTTCCCGGTAAATCGAAAAAGAGAGAAGGAGCCATGAGGCTCATGGAAAGAGAGGACTTTCGCATGAAAGAGAATAAAATGTCCCGCCGCAGCTTTTTGAAGGCCGGTGCCTTTGCATCCGCCGCCGGTATGCTGGCCGCAGCGCCTGCCGCTGCCAACGCCGCTGCCCCCAATGCCGCCAAAGCAGCAGAGGAAGAGAACGGACTGCTGGGCGTGTTCGGCGGCAAACCCAAGTATGTCTTCCTCTTCATCGGCGACGGCATGGGTACGGCCCAGATACAGTCCGCCCGATTCTATAAAGGTACGGTGGAGAATAATGGCGCTGTCGTCGAGGGCGAGCTGAGCTTCACTCAGTTCCCCGAGGTGGGCAGTGTGACCACCTACGACAGCACTTCTTTCTGCCCCGACTCCGCTTCCACTGCCACTTCCATCGCCACCGGCCACAAGACCGAGAGCGGCGTCATCAATATGTGTCCGTGGACCCGCGATGTGCCGTATGAGACCATCGCCGAGAAGCTCCACGCCCAGAAGAACTACAAGGTGGGCGTCGTGTCCACCGTCAATATCGACCACGCCACCCCTGCCGCCTTCTATGCACATCAGAAGACCCGCAAGAACTACTACGCCATCGGCAAAGAGCTGGCCGCCTCTGGCTTCGAGTACTTCGCAGGCGGCGAGTTCCAGAAGGTGAACGGCGACGGAACCGGCCCCGACAACCACGAGATCGCTGCCCAGAACGGCTACAATGTCGTCACCCGTCAGGCAGACGCTGCCACCCTCAAGGCTGGTGCAGGCAAGACCCTCATCATTGCCGAGGCACTGGCCGACGGCAAGGCCATGAACTACGCCATGGACGCCGCCGCAGGAGAGTGGCAGCTGACCGACTACGTCAGGAAGGGCATCGAGCTGCTGGACAACAAGAAGGGCTTCTTCCTGATGACCGAGTCCGGCAAGATCGACTGGGCCTGCCATGCCAACGATGCCGCCGCTTCCATCCACGATGTGCTGGAGATGAGCAACGCCGTGCAGGCCGCTGTGGATTTCTACAACGCCCACCCCAACGACACCCTCATCCTCGTCACCGCAGACCACGAGACGGGCGGCATGGCCATCGGCTACAAGACCACCAACTACGACACCTTCCTGACCAACCTCACCCACCAGAAGATGTCTTACGCCAAGTTCGACTCCACCTATGTGAAGGGCTACATCGCCAACAAGACTCCCTTCGAGGCCGCCATGGCCGACGTGAAGGCAAACTTCGGCCTGACCCTGCCCACCGACCCCGATGCTGCCAGTGCAGGCAAGTTGCTGCTGACCGACTACGAGGTGGAGAATCTGCGCAAAGCCTACGAGCGGACGCTGGAAGTCGGCGCTGCCTCCCAGAAGGAGATGAGCCAGCAGGATTATGAGCTGTACGGCACCTACATCCCCTTCAGCATGGCCATCTGCCACACCATCAACCACAAGTCCGGCATGGACCACACCACCTATGCCCACACCGGCGCGATGGTCAATATCTATGCGCTGGGCGCTGGTGCGGAGAAGTTCCGCGGCGTCTTCGACAACACCGAGATCTACCACAAGCTGGCTGAGCTGACCGGCGTACAGTAAGCCTCTCTCTTCAAACGAAAAAGCCTGTGCAGACGCTCCCGGGGCGGGAGGCTGCACAGGCTTTCTTGTGTTCACAGGTGGATGGTGCAGCCGCGGCCCAGCATCTGGGCCAGCAGCATAAGGGTCGAGACGCCGAAGCACCCACCCATCATCAGCAGGCAGAGCACCACCGAGCCGAAGTCGCACCGGCATGCGCCGGGCCGGGCCGAGTAGTAGAGTACCTCGCACCCCAGCAGGATGAGCCCCGCAGCCGGCATCACCTGCCAGATGACCAGCCACGGCAGGCCGGGCAGGAAGCGGGCCAGCAGGAAGAGTGTGCCCGCCGCGATGAGGCAGACGCCCAGCGTCAGGGTGCCGACTCGGCGGAGCGGCTTATTCGTCGTGTTCGTGGTCGAAGTCATCGTCCGTCACCTCGTTTTCATTCACCACAGGAGAGGAGAGCAGAGCGGCGTTGTCCGGCTCGTCGGCGTGATACTCGCAGAAATCGGCATCCTCGGGGACATCCTTGGAAGCATCCGGCTTTTTGGCCGGATGGGGGCCTTTCACCAGCCAGACGCCGCAGACGATGAGGACCACACAGACCACCACATCCGGCAGGCTGTCCATGACGAGATAGAGGGCGCGGAAAACGGGGGAGGAGTGGCCCCAGCGGTAGACGAGGTCGCCGAGAGTGTTCATGATGAGGTTCTGGTAGGCGATGAGCGCACCGAAGGCGATGAGCAGCCAGCCCACCAGCTTGTGGCTGTCCAGCAGAGCCCGGGCCAGCCGTCTGTCGCGGGGGTCGAAGTGGACGAGGTAGTCGTCCTCCGGCGCGGTGTCCGCGATGATCTGCGCCCGGAGGTTGAAGGTGTCAAAGAAGCTGTACATCCACACCACCACCAGCAGGAGCAGCACCGGGTTGAGCAGTGAGCTCACCATCCCGATGAGGCAGGCCGTGAGGATGAGGGAGAGGCCCCGCTTCATGTAACCCTGATACATCTGGCCTACGCCGGGGATAAACGCGCAGCAGAAGGTCAAAAATCCGTTTTTCAGCATAACGATCTCCTTGTTTTATGATTTTATGTTTTCTGCCGCGTTCAGCAGGCTTTCCAGCACAGAGGAAACGCGGGTATAGATGTTCTCGCCGGGGCGGGAAGTCACGGGCCTACCCAGCTTTTCGGGCAGAAGCTTCGGGGGCTGTTTTTCCGGCAGGGTGACCTGGACTGTGGGCAGGAGAGCCTGCAGGTCGCTGCCGTGGTCGGTGACGAAGGTCAGCGCTCCGGTACGCCACATGGTCAGCGCCAACACGGCGGCGACGCCCGCCACCGCAGCCCGGCCATAGGTGCTCTGCATCAGCCGCACCCAGATGGTGCTCATCACGGTACGGCGGACATCCCGGGGCGGGTCGGTGAGGGCGTCGGCGGTCAGAAGTGCGGTGTAACGGTCGGTGCATTTGTCGCAGTAGGCGAGATGTTCGGCGGCTTCCAGCCGTCCCAGCTCGTCCAGCTGCCCGGCGGTGAGGGCGTGCAGCCCTTCGTCGCTCAGACAGCCGTCTTCACGGAACAATTCCATCTTAAAAGCCCTCCTTTCCGGCGGCGCTCAGCTGCGCGGCCAGCATCTTTTTTGCCCGGAAGACCTGCGCCTCCACTGTTTTCTGGGGCCTGCCGCAGAGCCGGGCGGCTTCGGCGGCGGTGTGCTGTTCCAGCAGCATGAGGCGGCAGGGCGTCTTGTAGGGCTCCCGCAGAGCGAGGATGCGCTGCGTCAGCTCCTCTTCGCCCAGAGCTTCCAGCACCTGCGCTTCCGGCTCGCTGCCGGGCGGTGCGCCCTCAAGTGCAAGCACATCGTCGCCGGGGGTGTTCACCCGGCGCGCCCAGGCGCTGCGTAAGTAATCCTTGGCTTTGTTGGAGGCGATGCGGGCCAGCCATTGCTTTTCGTATCCGGCAGGACAGCGGTCCATGCTCCGCCATGCAGAGAGAAAAGTTTCCTGCGTCAGATCCTGCGCATAGCCCTCATCTGCCACCAGCTGACGGCAGATGGTGTAGACGAGGGACTGGTACTTCTGTACCAGCCTGTCAAATTCCAATGCGTTCAATGGCTGCTCTCCGCCTCCTTTCTGCCCGGCATTTCAAGCGCTCTGTCTATCTATACGAATCAGTGGGTCCAAAACCTGCAAAATCGTGGGAAAAATATTGAAAATGTGGTAAAATGGCCTTATCAAACCTCACAAAGGAGAAAACACGATGGCCTCTGCCACAAAACAGGCACTTCTGGCGGCGCTCTCCGCCGCCCAGGGCGAATGCATCTCCGGCCAGCAGCTGGCGCAGCAGCTGGGTGTGAGCCGCGCTGCTGTCCATAAGGCTGCGGCTGCACTGGCGGCTCAGGGCTATGCGCTGGAAGCCGCCCCCCGGCGGGGCTATCGGCTGGCGGGCGGCGACCCCTTCTGCGCCGAGGCGGTGGGGGAGTACGACGCCCCCATCTACCTCTACGACAAGCTGGAAAGCTCCAACCGCACGGCCAAGACGCTGGCCCTCGAGGGTACGCCCCACGGAACAATGGTGCTGACAAGTCAGCAGACGGCGGGACGGGGCCGGCTGGGGCGGCGGTTCGAGAGCCCGGCGGGGAAAGGCATTTATCTCTCGCTGGTGCTGCGGCCCGGCCTGCCCATGACCGAGGCGCAGGCCGTCACCGTCAGCGCGGCGGTGGCCGTCTGCCGGGCTGTGAAGCGGCTCTGCGGGCTGGACTTGGGCATCAAGTGGGTCAACGACCTCTATTATAACGGCAAGAAGGTCTGCGGTATCCTGACGGAAGCCGGGGCCGACATCGACAGCGGCCAGCTGGAATGGCTGGTGGTGGGCATCGGCCTGAACCTGACCTCCCGCCCGGAGGACTGGCCCGAGGAGCTGCGGCCCATCGCGGGCAGTCTCTACCCCGGCGGGCCTGCACCGGTGAGCCGGGCGGCACTGGCCGGGGCCATCGCCCGGGAACTGCTGGGTCTCTGCCCGGCCTTCGACTGTCTGGACGAGTACCGCGCCCGGTGCTTTGTGCCGGGCCACTGGGTCACGGTCTGCACCGGGACGGAGAGCTACGCCGCAAAGGCGGTGGCCATCGACGACGCCGGGAGGCTCATCGTGCAGCGGGAAGGGGGCCGCACCGAGACGCTCTGCCACGGAGAAGTGAGTATAAGGCCGTCGCCGCTGGCGGTAAAATAATAAACCTCTCCGTCATCGCTGGCGCGATGCCACCTCCCCTATCGAGGGGAGGCTTTGGCAGGCCGGGCCGCTTTGTACTGACTGCTGAAAGCTGAATATGGCGCAAAATACCGTGCCCTGCTTGCGGGGGCAGCGGCTGCTGGACAAGTTATCTCGTCAAGCCGCTGCTGCCCGCTGTAGCAGGGCACTATTGCTTCTGAAAGATTGAGCTTTGCTCGTTTATAGCAATTCAACTTTTTAATGCAACAGCAACAGCGTTGAATTGCATATCGCAAATATGCTGTTATCATATTGCGTTATTTTCTTGACTTGCGATAGAATGGATTTGACCGACACGCCAGAGGCTCCCCTACTAGGGGCAACGGCGACGACCGCCGCCAGTGGCGGAAACAGGGAGGAGATGTTGGGGCAGCGGCCAGCAAGACGCAAGCAAAGCGCAGCGGATGCTGGGTGCCGCAACCCGGCCCTGTCGAGCGGAGCGAGACTGAGAGGTTAAAACACCCCGAAGCACACCAGCCCCAGCACCGCCGCGATGCCGATGACCTTCGGCACACTGAGCTTGAATTTCTGGAGCAGCACAAAGCAGAGGATGCCGATGGCGATGCCCGGCAGGCTGATGCCTCCTGCCTCGGTGATGCAGGTCTGGCGGCAGAGGCCCACCAGAACACCCAGCACCATGCCGATGCAGACAGGCTTGACGATTTTCATGATGTAGCTCATCACCTTGCTGGTGCGGAACTTCTGGAAGAACGCCGCCGCCAGAAGCGTCAGCGTCAGGGTGGGGCTGAGGACGCCCAGGACCGCGAAGACGCCGCCCGGCATCCCGGCGGTCTTGGTGCCTGCAAAGGTGGCGGCATTGACGCCCAGAGAGCCGGGTGTCATCTCGGCGATGGCGATGAGGTTCGTCAAATCGGCGTCCGTCATCCAGCCGTGGGAGGACATTTCATCCATGATGAGGGGGATCATGGAGGTGCCGCCGAAGCTGGTGAAGCCGATCTTTGCAAACGCGGCGAAGAGCTGAACGAGGGTCTCAAACATGGCCATGTTCGCTCACCCCCATCCAGACCAGCGCGATGACCACGCCGGCCGCCACCAGCGTCAGATTGCTGATGGACGTAAAGTAACAGAGCACAAAGGCGACGGCACAGATGATGATGGGCATCGCGCTGGTCAGAGCATCTTTGCCGAGAGAGATGGCCGCGCCGCCGATGATGGGGGCCACGGCGCACTGGACGCCCTTGAGGGCCGACCAGACCCAGTAGTTATCTTTAATGGCGTCGTAGATGGCCGTCACGATGGTAAGGGTGACGACGGCGGGGATGCACAGGCCGATGGCCGCGCAGATGCCGCCCAGCACCCCGGCCATCTGATAGCCGAAGAGCAGAGTGATGTTCGCCACCATGATGCCGGGCAGGCTCTTGCCCACGGCGATGAGCTCCAGCAGATCGCTCTTGGTCATCCAGCCGCGCTCGTCCACGAACTCCCGTTCCATCTGGGCGATGATACTCCATCCGCTGCCGAAGGTGAACGCGCCGATTTTGATAAAGTAAAGAAGCATCAGCAGGGCCATTCGTGCGCCGGTGGGGCGCTGCTGTGCGGTTTCGGGTTTTGTTGTCTGCATGAATCCTCCTGAGATACCGGGTTTGCTGTTCTTTTACCTATAAGATACCACAGACGTCCCCAAAAGGCGAATGGAAAAATGGAATGGTTCCCGGTTCCTGTCAGGAATGCTCGTAAGTCATCCAGCTGCCTTTCCATGCGTAGAGGGCCATCAGCACGGCACCCAGCGCCCACGACACCGGGTAGAGGACGAACACGCCCTCGATGCCCGCAAAGAAGGGAAGGGCGAACTGGATCCACACCACACGGAAGAGGCAGAGCGAGATGAGCAGCACCACCATCGGCGGTACGCTGCGGCCGGTGCCGCGCACTGCGCCCGCCATGCCGTGGAGGATGGCCAGCAGGAAGTAGAAGGGGCAGAAGTAGTGCATGGCGCTGCACCCGAAGGCCACCACCGTCTCGTCGGAGGTGAACAGGTGCATGATGGGATTCTGGAACGCCAGCAGCAGAGCACCGGTGCAGAGGGTGTAGAGCACGCCCATGCCCAGCGTGACCCACATGCCATTCTTCACTCGTTTGAGGTTGCCTGCGCCATAGTTCTGGCCCACGAAGGTCGTCGCCGCCATGCTGAAACTGGTGACGGGCAGGATGTTGAAGCCGTCGATTTTCATATAGGCCGCAAAGCCTGCCATGGCGGCGGCACCGTAGCTGTTGACGCTGGACTGCACCAGTACGTTCGAGAAAGAGATGACCATGTTCTGGATGCCGGTGGGAAGGCCGATGCGGATGATGCGGGAGGTCATCCGCTGATCGGGCCGGATGGAGGAAAGCTCCACCTTGTAGTCGGCGTCCACCTTCATCAGAAAGCGGAGGCTCAGCACACAGGAGACGAGCTGGCTGATGTCGGTGGCGATGGCTGCGCCCGCCACGCCCATCTTCAGCCCGGCGATGAGTACGAGGTCGAGGATGATGTTGGTGATGGAAGCGCAGGCGAGGTAGATGACCGAGCGGCGGGAGTTGCCCGCCGCGTTGAGGATGCCGGCTGCCATGTTGTAGACGACGCTGAACAGCACACCGCCGAAGTAGAGCTTCATGTAAGTCACAGCGTCGCCGAGGACTTCTTCGGGGGTGTTCATCCAGACCAGCAGGCTGCGGCTGACGGCGATGCCGCCCACCGTCAGGATGAGGCCGAGGATGACCGCGATGGCCAGCGAGGTGTGGACGGCGATGCGCGTTTCCTTTTTATCTTTTGCGCCGAGGTACTGGCTCACGACGACGCCGGCGCCGACGGCCACGCCCTGACTGAAACCGATGAGCAGGTAGATGGGTGAGCCGCTGGAACCCACAGCGGCCAGCGCGTTGCTGCCCAGAAAGTTGCCGACGATGATGGAGTCGGCGGTGTTGTAAAGCTGCTGGAGCAGGTTGCCCAGGATGAGCGGCACCGAGAAGAGCAGGATGCTTTTCCAGATGCTGCCCTCGGTCATGAGCAGGGTCTTTTCCTGCTGCGGCTGTGCCGTTGCGGCCATAGTGTCTCCTCCCTCAAAAATGCAGGAATTTCATAGGTATTTCACAATAAACTTAACAATACATCGTTCTGTGCCGAATGTCAAGCAGAACGAAAAAGAAAGCCCTCAGACTTTCCACATCTTGTTTGCAGATTGTTCAAAACTAACTCAAAGAAACTCCATTTTTATCCGGTACAATAAAGGTGCAGTCGGGAAGACAAGAACGAGATCCCCCATCTCCGGCTTTTGACTTTCCATAAATGCCATGCAGGCAGGATTCATGCGCAGCCCCGCAGCGGGTGCCGCGCCCCTAAAAAATACTGTCCCCCACCTATGCGAGGCAATAGCCACGGCGGCGGACAGACTACCAACAACCTCCTAGCAGCCGCAAATGTTTAGGAGTTCTCATACACAGGCAGCGCCGCTTTCTCCTCCTTTCCACGGCGCTGCCTGTTTTTGTTTGCTGACGCAAAAAAGCCCATCGCACAGCTGCGCGATGGGCTTTTGTCGTTCTTATCGCATATCATGCAGGCGCTCTGCCGGGAGGGAGGCTTGCAGCAGGCTCCATGCGGCGTCGAGGCTGTCGTTCAGCAGATAGGCCTGATTCTGCTGGACATAGAGGTAAATGGCGTTGGGGGTGCGGTAGGCCAGATGCATATCGTGCCACGCATACTTGCGGCTCGCCTCAGGCTTGTCCTGCTCACCGGCCATCCAGACCGACAGTCCTTCATCGTCCAGCAGCAGCCGGTAGAAGGGGCGGGGCAGGCCCATCTTTTTGATTTGGAGGCTCAGGGAGTGGAAGAACGTCCAGAAGTAGACGGCCGGCACGCCCAGCGCCACCACGGCCAGCACTACCGTGAGCAGGGCTGCGCCGTCTTTCTGGCCCACCTGCGACAGGCAGAAGCCGGCAGACACCAGCAAAATGGCCGTGAACACCAGAGGCCGGTGCCACGCCTTGTGGTGGCGCAGCAGGTCAAAGGCGGCAAAATCGTGGAAGGATGCGGCATCCATCTGGACGGAAATGGAGATCGGCTGAGACATAAAAATACCCTCCTTTTTGGTCATAGTACCATATTATTTTCCAACAATCAAGGATGATATTGCGCAGATGCCCTAAAATGTGCTAAAATAGGACGAAAAAGAAAGTTTATGGAGCTTTCGCTCTGACGGCGGGCAGGCCGGATAAGGCGGAAGATGCGCGGCAGAATATCACAGAGAAGGAGGATGGGTGCGTGGGGCGCAGGATGACCCTGAAAGGGCAGATCAGTCTTTGCCTGGCAGCGTTTTTTCTGGCGCTGGCGGGGCAGATATTCTTGAGCTTTTACCAGTCCGGCACCGTGCTGCGGGAACTGGACGACCAGATGGGCAACTTCAACGCCATCAGCCGCTTTCAGAACGGCGTGGAGCGGAGTCTTTCGGCCATGGAAGATTACCGCTGGGAGTACGGCGATGCCAAAGCGCTGACAGAGGAGCTCCACAGCGCCTTTTCCGTCACCAACGCATGGCTCTGGCGCATCGAGAGCGACCTTGGCACTGTGAGTGAAGAGCAGTATCTGCTCTACAATGCCGTTTCCACTACCTACGACAGCTACACCGCACTGGTGGACCAGCTGGAAGAAGCGGTGGCCGCCGGTCAGGACACGAAAGCCGCCCAGCTCTACTATAATAAAATCGTACCCTGCGGCGGCTATCTGCGCCAGTATACCCAGCAGCTGCTGAACACGGCCATCACCGACGCTCAGGAGACTTACACCACCGTGTCGGCCCTCAGCGACCGGGTGAAATGGGTGCAGACCGTCGTGGTGGCGCTCTGCCTTGCGCTGGGCTGCGTCATGGCCTTCTCGGTGCTGACGCTGCTGACCCCGGTGCAGCAGATGATCGGCGCCTCCCGGGAGGTCACCCGGGGCGAGTTCGACTCGCCTGACCTGCCTGCGCCCCGTCAGCCGGAAATGGCCCAGCTGACCGAAGCCTTCAACCACATGAAGCATTCGATGGCGGAGCAGGTGACCACCCTGCGGGAGAAAAACGAGATGGAGCGGGAGCTCCACCGCCAGAAAACGGAAGCTCTGGAATTACAGAACCGGATGGAGCGCAGCCGTTTGCAGCAGCTGCGCAGCCAGATAGACCCCCATTTCCTTTTCAACACCCTGAACGTCATTTTACAGACCGCCGGACAGGAAAAAGCCTACCGCACTCAGGCCCTCATCACGGCTCTGTCGCACCTGCTGCGCTACAGCCTGATGAGCAACGACGAGCAGGTGCCGCTGGCCCGGGAAGTGCGCATCGTGGACGAGTATTACTCCATTTATCACGTCCGCTTCGGCGACCGGGTGAAGATGGTGTGGCGCATCTCCGACTCCCTCGATTTGACGGAGACGATGGTGCCATCCTTCATCTTGCAGCCCATCGTGGAGAATGCCTTCAAGCACGGCATCTCGCCCAAGGAAGAGGGCGGCGTGGTGCGCATCCGCATCAACCCGCTGCGGGATAAGGGGCTGCTCTATATCAGCGTCTGCGACAACGGCGTGGGCATCCAGCCCGAACAGCTGGCCCAGCTGAAAGCCGCGCTGGCCCAGCCCGGGGAGCGCTGGGAGCATATCGGCGTCTATAACGTGGCCGCACGGCTGCGGCTTCTGGATAAACGGGGGCGGCTGGTCATCCGCTCTCACCCGGGCCGGGGAACGGCCATCAGTATGTACCTGCCCCTTGTAGAACTTTTGGAGGAGGATTTGGACGATGATACGCTTGTTGATCGCGGATGACGAAAAGCTGGAGCGGGAGGCGCTTGCAGAGCTGGTCCAGCGCCGTTTTGAGCGGGAAGTGGTCCTGGAGGTGGCGGAAAATGGCCGCAAAGCTGCCGACACGGCGGTGCTGTGGGGCGCGGACCTCATCCTGATGGATATTGAAATGCCGGGCATGAGCGGTCTCGACGCTGCCCGCGCCGTGCTGGCCCAGCGGCCTTCCTGCCGGGTCATCTTCGTCACGGCCTACAGCCTGTTCCAGTATGCCCATGAGGCGGTGCATCTGGGGGCCTGCGACTATCTGCTCAAGCCGGTGGACCCCGACGAGCTGGAAGCCTCGGTGCGCCGGGCTATGCGGCAGATCGAGACGGAGCGGAAGCTGGAAGAGCTGGCCGCCGCCCAGCCCCAGCCGGAGCAGACGGAGACCGAAGAAGAGGCGGAAGACGCCCCCGAGGAGGGCGAGAACAGCCAGACGGCCCTCGTTATGGCCCATGTCCGCCGCTACCTCGAGGATAATTATATGTTCGATCTGTCGCTGGACAGTGTGGGCGAGATCCTGCACATCAGCCCGGCCTATCTGTCGGCGCAGTTCAAGAAATACCAGAAGATGAACTTCCTCGACTGCCTCACCGAGCTGCGCATCAACGCGGCAAAGGAATTGCTGGCCGACCCCTTCCGCTCCTCGGCGGAGGTGGCGTCGATGGTGGGCTACGAGGACGCCAGTTACTTCGCCCGGGCGTTCAAGAAACGCACCGGCATGACTCCCACCCAGTACCGCCGTCAGGCCGGTCAGAAGGCAAAGGCCGACCCGGAGGCCGGGCTGTGAGCGGGCGGATGATTTCCCGCCGCAGTGTGCTGGCGCTGGCCGCCTGTACGGCGCTGGGCGCTGTGGGCTGCAGCAAGACGGAAGAGTACACCGGCCCGGAGCTCATCCTGCGCTACGCCGAGAACCAGCCCGAGGATTATCCCACCACTCAGGCCGCTCTGGCCTTTGCCGACCTCGTGGCCGAGCGGACGGAGGGAAGGGTCAAAGTCGTGGTCTACAGCGGCGGGGAACTGGGGGCCGAGCAGAGCGTCATCGAGCAGATGCAGTACGGCGGCATCGACTTTGCCCGTGTCTCTCTGAGCCAGCTGGCCGAGTATCAGCCGGCCCTGAGCGTATTGCAGCTGCCTTTTCTCTATACCGACGCGCCCCAGATGTGGCGGGTGCTGGACGGTGAGATCGGCGATGAATTCCTCTCCGGCCTCGGCGCGATGGACCTCGTGGGCCTGTCGTGGTTCGACGCCGGCGTCCGCAGCTTCTACACCCGCGAAAAGGTGGAGAAGCTGGCGGACCTCGCGGGGCTGACGCTCCGGGTGCAGGAGTCGGACATGATGAGCGAGATGATACTGGACCTCGGCGCAAAGCCCGCGCAGGTGGTCTACAGCCGGGTCTATGCAGCCCTGCACAACGCCGAGATAGACGGCGCGGAAAACAACTGGCCCAGCTATGAGGCCATGGGCCACTACGAGGTGGCCCCCTATTTCTTAAAGGATGAGCATACCCGTGTGCCGGAGTTGCAGCTGGCCAGCGAGGCTGCGATGGAAAAGCTGGCAGAGCTGGACGAGCGCTTCCCGGACATCATCCGCACCTGCGGAAAGGAGAGCGCTCTGGCCGAACGCCGCCTCTGGGCGGAGCGGGAGGCCAGCGCCGAGAAGCATATGCGGGAATGGGGCGTGGAGGTGACGACTCTCTCTGCTGCCGAGAAAGCCCGCTTCCGGGCGGCAGTCGAGCCCATGTACGCGGCTTTTGAGGAGCAGAGCCGCCTCATCCAGCGCATCCGCGAAGCCTGAAAAAGCGCAAGAGATATTACATTGTATTCATCTCGTTGGGCAGTGTGCTGAACAAACTGCATCGTGGTTTGTAAGGAATGCACAAAAGTGTTTCTCACATTTTTTTGAAAAACAGGACATTTTTCATAAGCCCTTGTTCTGACTAAAAAATTTTGCTAAAGTATGTACAGTAAATGAACGGACGGTGTGCGACCCGTGCAGAGCGCACCGTCCTGAATGAGGAAAATCTAAGGAGGATTTTATCATGAAGAAGATTTCTCGTCGTAGCTTTCTGGCAGCAGCCGGTGTTTCCGCCGCTGCTCTGGCACTGACCGCCTGCGGTGGCTCCAGCAACAGCACTGCTGCTTCTACCGCTACCTCTGCTGCAGCTTCCAGCGCTCCCGCTGGTGATGCCGCAGCTGCTGCTTCCGACCCGAAGGTGACTCTGGTCTACGCCGAGGTCAACCCGCTGGATACCATCGTCGGCCAGACCGGTTCTCACTTCAAGGAGAAGGTCGAGGAGCTGACCGGCGGCTCCGTCGTCGTCGATGTGCAGGCTTCCGGTGTTCTGGGCTCTGAGAACGACGTTCTGGACGCTATCCTCGGCGGCTCCACCTCCATCGACATCAGCCGTATCTCCGCTTTCGCACTGACCAGCTACGGCTGCAACAAGTCCAAGCTGCTGTCCATCCCCTTCACCTTCGAGAACCGCGCACACTTCTGGAACTTCGCCAACAGCGATCTGGCACCTGAGTTCCTGAACGAGCCTCAGGAGCTGGGCCTGCCCGTTCGTGGTGTCTTCTACGGCGAAGAGGGCTTCCGTCACTTCTTCACGGTCAACCCTGTTTCCGGCATCGATGATTTCAAGGGCCTGAAGCTGCGCGTGTCCAACGACCCCGTCATGAACGGCCTGGTCGAGGGTCTGGGTGCTAACCCCACCGTCGTTTCCTTCGGTGAGCTGTACAGCGCACTGCAGACCGGCGTTGTGGATGGTGCTGAGCAGCCCATCGCAAACTACAAGTCCAATGCATTCCCCGAGGTTGCCAACAACCTGATCCTGGACGGCCACACTCTGGGCGCTGTTCAGGCTGTTATCACTGATAACGCATGGGGCAAGCTGACCGAGAACCAGCAGGCTGCCATCATGGAGGCCGGTGCTGATACGCAGGCCTTCAACGCAGACCTGTCCGAGACCGCTGAGAACAAGGTTCTGGAGGAGCTGAGAAGCTCCGGCTGCAACGTTGTGGATGTTGACGACAAGACACCCTGGCAGGAGGCCTGCGCTAAGGTCATCAGCGAGAACACCTCCGATCAGGCTGAGCTGTATCAGCAGCTGCTGGACATGAAGGCATAATTGAAAAAGCCTTTCCTGTTCTGAGATAGTACATAGCCCGGCGGGGGACTACGGGATACGCCCGCAGACCTGCCGGGCTTTTTATATGGAGGAATTCATATGCCGAAAATCTTTACCACTTTGGATAAGATCAAGCCGGCGTACGACATCACCTACAAAGTGGTCCTGTTTATCTGCAAGCTGCTGCTGATCGCAGATATCCTCATCACTACCATGTCGGTCATCGGTCGTTACGTCTCGTTCATCCCGGACCCGGCATGGTCGGAAGAGGTTGTGCTGACCTGTATGAGCTACATGGCCGTGCTGAGTGCTGCTCTGGCCATCCGCCGCGGTGCCCATATCCGCATGACTGCGTTTGACGTGTATCTGCCCAAAATCGCCGTCAAGGTGCTGGATATTCTGGCCGATCTTGCCGTGTGCATTCTGGGTGTCATCATGATGGTGGTCGGCTGGAACTATGCCACCACTCTGGGCGGCCGCGGCTTCTACGTGTCCATGCCCTGGCTGAGCCGCTTCTGGATGTACTTCCCGGTGCCGCTGGCCGGTGTTGCCATGATCATCTTCGAGATCGAGGCACTGTACAACCACATCAAGAGCATTTTTGTAAAGGAGGAAGTGTAATATGACAGTTCAGACACTGGCAATCATTGTCCTTCTTGTCAGCTTCTTTGTAATGATCTTCCTGCGTTTCCCCATTGCATACGCCGTTGGTCTTTCCAGCGTGCTGTGCATGATGGTGCAGGGTCAGGCACTGACCGATGTCTGCCGTCTGATGGTCAAGGGCATCTCTTCCTTCAGCCTGATGGCCGTGCCGTTCTTCATCACCATGGGCGTGCTTATGGGCTCCGGCGGCATTTCTGAAAAGCTGATCGCTCTGGCTGACGCCTGCGTGGGCTGGATGCGCGGCGGCATGGCAATGGTCAACATCGTTGCTTCCTACTTCTTCGGCGGCATTTCCGGTTCTGCATCTGCAGATACCGCTTCCATCGGCTCCATCATGATCCCCATGATGGTCGATCAGGGCTACGACGCCGACTTCTCCACCGCTGTTACCATCACCTCTTCCTGCGAGGGCCTGCTGGTTCCTCCGAGCCACAACATGGTCATTTATGCCACCACTGCCGGCGGCATCTCGGTCGGCAGCCTGTTCCTGGCAGGTTATCTGCCCGGTGCTCTGCTGGCCATCGTCCTGATGATCGGTTCCTACATCATCTCGGTCAAGGAGAATTACCCCAAGGGCTCTCCGTTCAGCATCAAGGGCTTCGTTAAGCAGCTGGGCACTTCCATCTGGGCACTGGCCGCTGTTATTATCGTTGTGTTCGGCGTTGTTGGCGGTGTGTTCACCGCTACCGAGTCTGCAGCTATTGCAGTTATCTACTCTCTGTTCGTGTCGGTGTTCGTCTACAAGGGTCTGGACTGGAAGGGTGTCTGGCATGCACTGGATGAGTGCGTGAACACTCTGTCCATCGTGCTGATCCTGATCGCCACCTCTGCAGTCTTCGGCAACTGCCTGACCATGCTGCATGTGCCGGATCTGGCTGCAAATGCCATCACCAGCGTCACCGATAACCCCTACATCATCGCTCTGCTGATCGACCTGATCATCTTGGTTCTGGGCTGCATCATGGATATGGCTCCCATCATCCTGATCGCTACTCCCATCCTGCTGCCCATCGCAACCTCCATCGGTATCGATCCCATCCAGTTCGGTATCATCGTGGTTCTGAACTGCGGCATTGGCCTGCTGACTCCTCCTGTCGGCGCTGTGCTGTTCATCGGCTCTGCCGTTGCAAAGCGCCCGATGGAAAAGGTCGTCAAGGCGACCCTGCCGTTCTACCTGTGCATGTTCGTTGCACTGCTGCTGCTGACCTTCGTGCCCGACATCAGCCTGGCGATCCCCAAGCTGCTGGGCGGCTACGTCAGCCCCATCACCAACCCGCTGGGTCCTGTGTTCATCCACTGATGGCCTGACGGCGTAAGGTAAAACCGTTAAAGTCCTCTGCATGAAAGTGCAGGGGACTTTTTGTATGCTAAAAACTTTATTTTCCCTCTTGCATTCTGTCGGAATCGTGCTATAATAGTAAGGCAATCGTTTCCAAGGCCGCTCGACGGGGTAGCCGATATTGAAGGTTGTGATGGGCACATACATTTATAATATGGCCCCA
>OJOF01001043.1_pt1 | contig 22859 bp, 20 predicted proteins | sample 1598181 | NCBI WGS metagenome assembly OJOF01 (sample SAMN01915226, study PRJEB22387) | human gut metagenome | isolation source: stool | host: Homo sapiens | place: USA
TAACCAGTCGTCCGCCCAGCTTACGTTCCCATGACGCCAGCTCAACGTCTGCCGTTTTGCACATGATGTCCAGTGCATCGATTGCTGCAACGACACCAGTGATTTCTATAAATCCATATGATTTACTCATGAGCGAACTCCTTTTTTACACTTCTCAATCTGCTGGTCAGATGCTTGGAAGGATTTTCTCTACGTCTGTATGAGGTCTCGGAATTACATGAGTAGCAACTAATTCGCCAAGTCTGGATGCTGCTGCGCTTCCGCTTTCTACTGCTGATTTAACAGCTCCTACATCTCCACGTACCATAACTGTTACAAGTCCGGATCCGATCTTCTCTGTTCCTACTAATGCTACGTTAGCAGCCTTGCACATCTGGTCTGCTGCTTCGATTGCTGCTGTAAGTCCTCTGGTTTCTACCATTCCTAATGCTTCCTGTGTCATAACTTTTTCCTCCTTATGAGATACTGTTTCCTTTATCTGTTCTTTCTGGGATTCTGTTTTATTTGCTGTTTCTGCCGCCGTATCTGCCGTCTGAGCTTTTACTTCCGGTTTTGAAGAAGTTTTTGCTTTCGTTCTTCTTGGAGCGGCTGCCTTTTTAGGGGCATTTTTATCTGCTTCCGGTTTCTTCTCTTCAGCCATTATTCATCCCCCTGATTGTTCTTCCAGCGACTTGCACTTAATTCCACCATTCTGACGATTTCTTCGTGGGGACGTGCAATTACTGCATAACTTACCGGTTTCTTGATCGCACCTGTCGCTGCTGCATTTACTGCTTCTGTAACGGCAGATACATCGCCTTCAACTATAATAGTAACCAGTCGTCCGCCCAGCTTACGCTCCCATGACGCCAGCTCAACGTCTGCCGTTTTGCACATGATGTCCAGGGCATTGATCGCCGCTACAACACCAGTGATTTCTATAAATCCATATGATTTTCCCATGAGCGAACTCCTTAATTAATTTCCGTTCCTCTCAAAGCCTGAAATCAGAGCTTCGGAAGAATTTTCTCTACGTCTGTATGAGGTCTCGGGATTACGTGTGTAGCTACGAGCTCTCCAAGTCTGGATGCTGCTGCGCTTCCGCTCTCTACTGCTGCTTTTACAGCGCCTACGTCTCCACGAACCATAACAGTTACAAGACCGGAACCGATCTTCTCTGTTCCTACAAGCGCAACCTCAGCTGCTTTTGTCATTGCATCTGCTGCCTCGATTGCAGCTGTGAGGCCTCTTGTCTCAACCATTCCTAATGCTTCCTGTGCCATGATTCTATCCTCCTGAATCTTATCTTCGTTACATTTTATCATATATGATTCCGCCACTTTTGTAAAGTGAACTTCGGAATCCTCTTAATCTTTATCCAAGGCGCTGATTTTCAGCATTTTCTGTGTACCTGGTTCCGGGTTGGGGATTATGTAATGCTGTACCACGCCTGTCATGCTCTCTGCAACTTTCATGCCGGCTTCTACCGCTGCCGTGACATCTGACACGCTTCCGCGGTACTTGATGCAGACAAGAAGCGGTACTGGCAGGCTGTCCGCATTCGCCGGTTTATTCTTATCGAATACCTCCAGGTGGACATTTGCAGCCTTGCACCCGGCGTCAGCTGCCACAAAGGCTGTCGCAAGTCCGAAGACCTCCAGAATTCCTACAGCTTCTGCCATGTTGCTTCTCCTTTCCCGTTAAGGTTATTTGTTAACAATCGCGATCTTAAGACCTGTCATTGCCAGGTTTGTCTCAAGTGCCTCGTTGATCTCCTCAAGCGGGAACTTGTGTGTGATCAGCTCAGACATTGGAAGTCCGATTGCTTTTGCTCTCTTAAGGAAATCAAATGTTGTTGCATAGTCTCTGAGGTTGTATACCCAGGAACCAACAAGGTTGATCTCTTTGGAGCAGAGGTCGAAGTGCGGGTTGATGGTAGCGTCTCCACCGTTGATGAAGAAACCAAGCTCGCAAAGACCGCCGCCGTTGCGGATAAATTTGTAGATGTTGGAGTGTGCATGAGGATTTCCAGTACACTGGAAAGCGAAATCTGCAAGATGTCCGCCCTGAGCCTCTTTAACAGCCTCAGTAAGTGCCTCAATGCCCTTGAAGTTCATGAAGTTAACGGTTGTGTTTGCTCCCATTCTCTTGGCAAACTCAAGACGTTTCTCATTTCCGTCTACTGCACAGATATTATGAACGCCCATTGTATGGAGAACTGCGATGCAGATAAGACCGATCGGTCCGCAACCCTGAACAACAACTCTGCTGTTGAATTTCAGGATTCCTGTTGTTTTTGCTCTCTCTACAGCATGTACAAGTACTGCACATGGCTCGATGAGGATACGGGAATCAAGATCCAGGTCACTTACATTAAAGAATGTGGAACCGAATTTTCCGCCTCTGATGAAGATGTAATCAGCGAACCAGCCGTTGAATTTAACGTCGTCATCCGGAAGAAGTCCATATACGTCAGCGCCGCCTACGTTCTTCTTGTTAAGGTCGAACATTGTGATTTCCGGATCATCTTTGAAGATCATACAGGTAACGATCTTGTCGCCGACTTTAACCGGTTTACCAGCTGTATCAACTTTAACGTTTTTACCCATTTTTACGATCTCACCGGTTCCCTCATGTCCGAGAACTACTGGGATAAGACCAAACGGGTCATTTTTGTACTCATGAGCATCTGTTCCGCAGACGCCGCAGCCCTCAACTTTAACGAGGATGTCGTCGTCACCAACTTCCGGAAGATCATACTCCTGAAGCTCAAAATGTTTCTTCTCTGTCATCATTGCTACTCTTGCTTTTTTCGGAATTGTGTTTCCTGCCGGAGCAGCCGGAGCGCTTGTTGCAGCAGCTGCTGCAGGAGCGTTTCCTGTCATGCCGGAGAGAACCTGTTTAACGATTTCTTCGATATTTACATTGTTCATATCCATTGTTTCTGTTCCTCCTGATTAACGAATGCAAAGGCTGTCTGTCATTACGCAGCGTCTTCTCTTTGTGAATGTGCTTGCGCTTGTAAGTCCCTCACCGGTACGGCTTGCAATTGTGAATGTACAGAAACCTTCTCCGCCAAATCCAAGTGCGGAATAGGACGGGCCGTTCTTTACAAGGATTGCGGTATCAATTGCTTTCGCATATTTTGTAATGTTATCAATATTCTTGGAATGAATATGTGCGGAATGACGGTTGCCATGCTCAAGCCATACAGCCTGCTCTACAGCATCGTCAAAATCCTTAGCTCTTACGATTCCGAGGATTGGCATCATAAGCTCTGTTGTGATGAGCGGATGTTCCTTCGGTCCTTCGAAGATAATGCAGCGGGTATTTGCCGGTGCCTGAACTCCGATCATGGAAAGAAGTGTCTTCGCGTCACGTCCTACACATTTACGGTTCAGCTTGCCACCTGCAAGTACAGTCTCAACAAGTTTGTCCTGCTCTTCCTTGGATGCAAGGTAGCAGTCATTCTCTGTAAGCATGTAGTGCATTAACTCATCAACTACGGAAGATACTGCAACAACTTCCTTCTCAGCGATACATGGAAGATTGTTATCGAATGTACATCCGTTTACGATATCCTGAGCTGCCTTACGGATATCAGCAGTATCATCAACCAGTGCCGGTGGGTTACCTGCTCCTGCACCGATTCCTCTCTTACCGGAGGAAAGAACTGCTGTTACAACACCAGGACCTCCTGTTGCTGCGATCAGATGGATATCTTTATGTTTCATCATAATATTGCTTGTCTCAAGAGTTGGTTTCTCAACTGTGACAGCGATATTATCCGGGCCGCCTGATTCCAGGGAAGCCTCATTTAAAAGATTGATTGCGTAAATAGAAGTTTTAACTGCTGCCGGATGTGGGTTGAATACTACTGTATTTCCACCTGCCAGCATACCCATTGTGTTGCAGAGAACTGTTTCACTCGGGTTAGTACATGGTGTGATCGCACCGATAACACCAAACGGTCCCATCTCGATCAGAGTCAGTCCTCTGTCTCCGGACCATGCAGTTGTTGTAATGTCTTCTGTTCCAGGTGTCTTGTCTGCTACCAGGTGATGTTTCAGGATCTTATCTCCTACATTACCCATACCAGTTTCCTCAACACCCATACGTGCCAGTACTTCCGCATTTTCTTTGATCTTCTTGCGGATGCAGGTGATGATCTTTTCTCTCTGGTCCATAGACATTGTCTTAACTACCAACTGAGCCTTCTTGGCTGCTTCGATAGCATCATTCATATCCTTGAAAACGCCATGTTTTCCGGCCGGAGCATCTGCAATCTGCATCTTTGCCATAACTTCCTGTACAATTTCCTGTACCATATTCTCACTTATTGGCATGAGATGTCCTCCTTAATATTCCGTCAAAAAATTATTTCAGCCCAAGCTGAGCCATAACCTGTTTTGTGATCTGAGCAACAAGCTCTGCGTCATTCTTTGCTGTATCTGCTGCAGGAGCTGCATCTTTATCACAATCACAGTCTTTTCCAACGAAATCATACTGATATCCTGGGAACTGTTTGTAGTCCTCGCTGTGGCATGCACCGCCGCAGTTGTGGCAGTTCTTGCCGTCTTTGTTCAGGCAGAGGCTTGCCGGATGTTTTCCAGGCATACCGAATTTACGACGGATCGCATAGAGCTTCTCGATGTTCTCTTTGTCGAATTCCTTCGGTCCGCCAAGGAGCTTGGTCTGATACAGAAGCTGTGCATAGAACTCTACAGACTCCATCTTCATATATGCAGCGTTAAGGTCTGTGCTCCATGTAAGTGCTCCATGGTTCTCAAGAAGTACTGCATCGAAGTATGGAAGGTATTTCTCAAGGTTGTCCGGAATCTCCATTGTGGAAGGTGTGCCGTACTCAGCGATCGGAACACATCCAAGAGCGATAACTGCCTCAGGCATGATCGGCTGTGTAAGCGGGATACCTGCGATTGCGAAAGATGTAGCATAGATTGGATGAGCATGTACAACAGATCCTACGTCCGGTCTCTTCTCATATACTCTCATATGCATCTTGATCTCAGATGATGGTTTGAATCCCGGGTTAGCCTGGATCACATTACCCTTGCCATCTACTTTACAGATGAACTCTGGTGTCATGAATCCTTTGGATACACCAGTTGGTGTGCAAAGATATTCATTCTCAGCTATCTTAACAGAAAAGTTTCCGTCGTTAGCTGCAACCATGTTACGGTTGTAGATTCTCTTACCGATGTCACAAAGCTGTTTTTTGATTTCAAACTCGTTTACCATGCTTAATTTCCTCCTTGAGCATTGGATTGCACTATTTTGTTTCTGAGAACATTTTACCCCATACCACAAAATAAGTCAAGGACAATCCGTTGTTTTATGTTGGTTTCTTGTTGTATTTTGTGTTGTTTTTATTGTTTTTTATATTTTCTGTTTGTAAAGGATCTTTTTTCTGTAATCCTGTATCTCTCAGCCGCCGATCTGGCAGTCCAGGCTGCATACCGCATGCACTGCATTCTTTAACATCTGCATATGTTCTGCTGTAGGCGGAAGGATTCCTTCCATTAAATAGGGTCTGCCAAGTCCTTCATATTTATCCTGCCCCAGTCTGTGGTACGGAAGAAGATGGATCTTGTTTACGCCCGGAAGGGATGCTGCAAATCTTGCGATCGCCTGGATCTCTTCCACAGAATCATTAAATGTGGGGATCACCGGAACGCGGATCACCAGTCTGGTTTTTCCGTAGAGCGCAACCCTTCTTGCATTCTCCAGCATCAGTCCGTTGGCCCGTCCTGTGAATTCTTTATGTTTTTCCTGATCCATATGCTTGATATCCATCAGATATACATCCAGATAGGGAAGTACCTGTTCGATCTTTTCCCATGGGGCACAGGCCATACTTTCTACCGCTGTGTTGATCCCTCTCTCCTTTGCCGCGCGAAGAAGATCTCTGGAAAAGTCCGCCTGACACATACATTCCCCTCCGGAAAGGGTGATCCCGCCTCCGGAACGATAATAATAGGCACGGTCTTTTTCCACCTCTTCGATCATCTCACGAACTGTCACGTCGCGGCCGATCACTTTATCTTCTCCCAGAACCTTCATGTTCTGGATCCGGTATTCCTGTGATTCCGGATTACAGCACCAGCGGCAGCGAAGAACGCAGCCCTTCAGGAACACGATGGTACGGATACCCGGTCCATCGTGTACTGAATATTTCTGAATATCAAAGATCCTGCCCTTTGTATCCAAATAGTCCATTCGTTACTCCTTTAGAAGCCCTGCTCAGTACGTCTGATGATATCGTCCTGCAGAGATCTGGAAAGTGTAGTGAACAATGCGCTGTAGCCTGCAACACGTACAACCAGATGTTTGTACTTCTCCGGATGCTTCTGTGCATCCAGAAGTGTTTCTCTGTCAACAACGTTAAACTGCATATGCATACCCTTCTGATCAAAGTATCCGCGGATCAGTGCTACGAATTTCTCCAGTCCTTCTCTTCCTGCAAGTGCTGACGGATGGAATTTCTGATTAAACAGTGTTCCGTTGGATACGATAAAATGATCCAGGCGGGATACAGAAGTTGCCGCAGCTGTCGGTCCCTTCACATCCTTGCCGGCTGACGGGGAAACACCATCTGCTACCGGAGTATGTGCGTAACGGCCATCCGGTGTTGCACCGGTCTGTCCGCCAAGAGGAACGTTTGCAGATACAGGATAAAGTCCTGCCTGATAATGTCCGCCTCTCGGGTTCATATATTTCTGAAGCGGCTTGGTGTAAGTATAAGCCACATCTCTTGCAAAATAATCCACATCCGGGATATCGTTTCCAAACTTCGGAACCTCCTCGATCATCTTGTGGATCTCTTCGAATCTTGCTTTCTTCTCCGGAGATGGCTCTGTTCCGAGAGCTGCTGTCATAACAGCTGTTGCGGTCTGCTCATTTACGCTGATGCCATTCTCCTGAAGCTTCTGCATAACAATGGTGGTGATATCTGCTGCAGACTGTGCATCGATACCCTTGCCGTAGTTCCATGCCAGAGCCTCCTTCAGCTCTTCCATGGTCATCTTCTTTTCTTCATATACAAGCTTGCGGATCGCATACAGAGAATCTGCCATGTTTGCAATACCAAATCCCTGAGGACCTGTAAAGTTATAAACAGCTCCACCTTCCTGAACGGATTTGCCTCGTTTCAGGCAGTCATCCACCATACAGGAAAGGAATGGAAGCGGGCATCTCTCCGCATGTGCCACATCAATGGCATTATCAGCATTTACAAGCAGGGAAATGAAATATTCCATCTGTTTCTTATATGCATCATAGAACTCATCGAAGCTCTTCATCTCTGTGACATCGCCGGTCTGGACACTAATCTGTACCCCTTTGTCCATACCATTAGAGAAAACCATCTCCAGCGGACGGCACATGTTAAAGAATGCAGCGTCATGCCAGCCCTCTGTCTTACCTGCCTTCTGCGGTTCTACACAGCCGATGATGTTATATTCTCTGGCATCTGCAAGAGAAAGGCCGCGGTTCTGCAGTGCAGGAATAATAACCTCATCATTGTAATAAGCCGGAAGTCCGATTCCTGTTCTTGTAAGCTCTGCAGCCTTGATCAGGAATTCATGTGGTGATCCGTTCCATACTCTTACAGAAAGAGACGGTGCCGGAAGGTGCACATGCATAGACGCCTGGATGCACATAAAGGAGAGATCATTGGTCACATCCTCGCCATCCTTGTTCTGACCGCCTGCAATCAGGTTCTGGAAAAGGCTGTAGCCTGCAAAGCCTTCTGCAGATGCAGCATCACGGCATTTATTCAGGTCGTTTAATTTTACCCATATGCAGTCCATCAGTTCCTGGGCAAATTCTCTGGTAAGATTGCCTGCTTCCATATCACTCTTGTAATACGGATACATATACTGGTCAAAACGTCCCGGAGAAATAGAATGTCCGCTGCTTTCCATCTGGATTAGCTGCTGTACAAACCAGAAGGACTGGCACGCCTCATAGAAGTTACGGGCGCCCTTCGCCGGTACGCGTGTACAATTGGATGCGATCTGAAGGAGTTCCTGTTTTCTGGTCGGATCCTGACACTGATATGCCATCTGCTCTGCGAGCTCGGCATAGCGATGTGCATAGTCGATAACTGCCTGACAGCTCATGATAACTGCTTCCAGGAAACGGGATTTCTTTGCGTAATCACCATCTCCTACATTACACTCATCCAGTTCCTTCTGAGCTTTGGCAATGATCCCTTCATAGCCGATCGCCAGAACTTCTTCATATTTAACGGTTACGTGTCCTACACCATTGTAGAAATAGTTTCCGGGTGTAAAAATATTGTGGTCAATGGCAAGAATCGCTTCCGGTGCCATGTAGGATGTTGCAAGCTCACTGGTAGTCTTGCCTTTCCAGTATTTATGTACCTCACGGAGCTCCGCCTTGGTTTCCTCCGCAATATAAAATGGATCGGCTGTTCTGGTAGCCACTGTATCCAGCTCATCTTCCAGCCACTGGAAAGAATACTCCGGAAACGTCTGACATCCTCTCGGCGCCAAAGTGCTGCTTCCGACGATCAGCTCCTCATCACGGATGATGATCGGAATGTTGTGCAGGATGTGGGCAAATGCCTTGGCTCTGCGGGTGATGATCGGCTCGTCTTCTGTTGATTTGTAAGACTCTGTGATCAGTTTTGCTCTGGCAGATTCGATCACCGGCATCTTTGCATAAAGATTATCTACAAGATGTGTGATCCTGTCTGTTTTCGGAACATCTGCTATATGAAATTTCTCCATGATTCTCCTTTCTCACAACCGGTTGTTTCTGGTGATCTGTCTGCCTCTACGCTTCCAGAACCGCTCCTGTCCGGCTATGTGCTCATGTAGTTTTATTATACCTTACCCCTACTTCGATGTCAACGAAATCCAACATGTGTTTCTAGCTGTTTTTGTGGTTTTTATCGGTTGCGCCCTGTTGATTTTATTTGTTTTTTTGTATTTTTATGTTTTTCTCTATTGACTTTGTTTTTCTGCTCTGCCATACTTGGATTTATATAGGAATTCCTTTGTTTTTCAGAAAAAATTTATGCAAAGCGGACATTCGTATTCCGCTCTGTCACATGTTCTCAAACAGTAAAAGAGGTGTATTTTTATGTATCTTTCTGATATGCATACCCACTCCATCGCCAGTGGTCACGGCACGGAATGTACCATCACCAACATGGCACGCGCAGCTGCCGAGAAAGGTCTCCGGCTTCTCGGGATCACTGATCACGGTCCCGGCACTCTGGCAGCCGGAACTTCCTCCTATTTCCGCAGCCTTACCTATTCTCCCAAAAAACATTTCGGTGTAGAATTACTCTACGGAATTGAACTGAATATCCTTGACCGCAGCGGAACGGTAGATTTAGATCAGGAATTATTATGTAAACTTGATTACGCCATTGCCAGCATGCATGCCTGGAATTACCGCTGCGGTACCAGAGCTGAAAACACAGAAGCTTTTATCAATGTAATGAAAAACCCCTGTGTAAAGATCCTCGGACATAGTGATAACACTCATTACCCGGTTAATTATGATGCGCTTGCAAGGGCTGCCAGGGAAACCGGCACGATCTTTGAGATCAACGAAGCTTCTCTTGCACCTTATGGCTATCGTGGCGACACAAGAGAAAACTGTTTCGAGATCCTTCGATGCTGCCGCAAATATGATCTGCCGCTGCTTCTTTCCAGTGACAGCCATGGTCCGGAGCATATCGGAGATTTTACCTGTGCTGCTGAGTTTGTTCATCAGGCCATGTTTCCGGAACAGCTGATCCTCAACAACCAGATTCCCAGACTCAAGGTTTTTCTCCAAACCAGAGAATGATCTTCTGTATCTTTTCCGACAGATAACAGATATTGTCCACCCCAAACAAAACAGGCCAGTTCAAACACAGGAATATACATTTTCCTGTATCTGAACTGGCCTGTTTTTTATTTTTCCCGCTGCTTCCGTACAATTTCCGCAAGCTCGCTATATTTACCTGTAACATATCCGAAATTTTCTCTTCTGTGAGGAAGCTTGCATTCGGTGCAGTCTTTGATCCCGCTTTCCGTAAAGCGGAAATTACCACCACATTTATCTCCCAGTGCATATAAAGGGCAATAGCAGAACAGACAATTAAAATTCTCCGGATTTGCTCCTTTATGGCACGGAAAATACTCACAGTTTTTGTGGCTGAAGTAAGAGTATTCTTTGCCTTCCCAGTATGGTTTCTCCATGGCTCTTTTCTCCTCTCCTGACATAACCACACATAATTTTTTCCTATAAAAAAAGAGGTAGCGATGCCACCCCGGGGTAGAAATATAATCCGTTCATGAGTGCGCGGAGGGAACGAATGTATCCGGAGTAGTATCGCCTGCCATTTAATCATGTATAATTCATATGAACAGGCGCATTCCATAAAAAAATGCCTACTCTCGTAAAAAAGTAGACAACGTCCCAGGGGTGCGGAGTCCCTGAAATGGTTGTTACACTTTACACGGAAGTTTAACCTCGCCATAACAAGCAGGTTTCCTGGCTCCGGGATCATGACTCCTCTCTCCTTCTCATACATACGTACAATGGACTATGAGATTCGCTCCTCCGTTACAGTGACCGGATCGCTCAGGTTTCACACCTGATTCCCTTTTCTGTGGACTTCTGATAATCAATATATAACTGTCAGCTATCCTCAGCACTTGCTATGTTCAATATGGAATTATACTGACATCATAATAACATCCTGTTAATTATATGTCAATACTGTTTTTAAAATTTATACATTTTTGAGCATATTTTGTTGCTGTTCATTCCGTTCCATGGGTTTTCAATATTTTTCCTGCCGTCAAAAACAGCCCGACAAACTGCTGTCGGGCTGCTGTATTTTTATTTTCTGTTGTACGTTCTTATTATACAAGACGTCTTACAGATACAATTGTTCTGTATGTAGCATCATTGCTAATCTTGATCCCGTCCTGAGAGTTCGATGCATGAACGATCTGGCCATTACCCATGTAAATAGCCACGTGCCCGCCATAGCAGATCAGATCTCCCGGCTGTGCATCTGCGTAGGATACTTCTGTACCTGCATTCTGCTGCTCATAGGAGGTTCTCGGAAGGCTGACTCCGAAGTTCGCATAGACACTCTGTACAAATCCGGAGCAGTCTGCACCATTGGTAAGGCTTGTTCCGCCCCATACGTAAGGATTCCCCACAAACTGTGTAGCATAATTCACAACAGAAGATCCGGAACCACTGCTGTAAGAAGAACTGTCACTGTCTGAAGATGTATCCTCTGCATTAGATGTGTCCTCTGCACTTTCTTCAGATGCGTCTGTGCTGTTATCGTAATCTGCGTCTGCATTATCCTCTGTATTCTCAGTATCCTCGGACGCATCATCATTCTCACCATTGTCTGCATCTTCATCCACAGCCTCGGTGTCATCTTCAGCAGTATCCTCATCTGCATTCTCGATCACGTCGCCGTCCTCATCGTACTGTCCGTCTTCGCTCTCGTCCGCCTCATCCTGCTGTGCTTCCTGCTCTGCCTGGCGTCTTGCTTCCTCTTCTGCCTCAGCCTGCGCTCTCGCTGCTGCTTCAGCCTCGGCCTGACGTCTTGCCTCTTCCTCTGCTGCAATACGCTCAGCCTCTAATCTCTGAAGCTCTGCAGTCTGCTCTGCAAGAAGGTTGGCATAATCTGTAGCCTGCTGCTGTGCGTAAGCGATCTCATTATCATAATCTGCGGATGTGGCACGCTTCTCATCCAGCTGTGCCTGCAGGTTCTGGGACTCTGCCTCATATTCCTGCTTCATTCCCTCCAGCTCTGCCTTCTCCTGTGTGTACTGTGCCTCCAGGTTTGCCACCTGCTGGATCGTATTGGAATATTTTTCAAGACTCTTACGGTCCTGCTCATAAGTCTTCTGTGTGTACTCTGCTCTTGTAAGAAGGTCAGACAGGTTCTCTGCATTCAGCATCATCTGGAACCATGCATCGTCTCCACCCTTCTCATAGAGATACTGGATACGTTTCTTCATTGCCTCATACTGTTTCTGCTTGGCATTTTTGGCCTTCTCAAGGTTGGTCTGTGTAGATGCAATGTCGGCTTCCTTATTGGAGATATCTCCCTCCAGTGTCTGGATCGAAACCATCACGTTTACAAGATTGGCATCAAGAGTTGAAATCTCGCCTTCAATCTGTGACTTCTGTGAGGAAAGCTCATCCAATCTGGAATAAGTCGCATTCAGCTGTTCGTTGGTCGCATCCATCTCCTGCTGAAGCGCTGCCTCATCTTCTCTTGTTGCGCTTACGCTGACTACCTGTGCTCCGCTGATGATGAGCGCCAGTGTCAGACATAATATCCTTTTCTTCATGACTGTTCACCCTCGCAATCTGATTCTAATTTAATACAGCGGATCTGACCATCCGCTTCGTTGGTTTTCTTTGTAATACTTTTGCAATATCTTGTTTCAATCTTTTTATATATTAACACAGTGTTATTTGGATTGCAAGGATTTTCTATTAATTAGTTTAAAACTTTGTAACATTTATTAATGATTTTGACATTAAAAAAGGAGAACCCGGGTTATCTCAGGTTCTCCTCTCACGTTTCTTATTGCTATTTGTTACATACAAATTTCTTTCAGCACATCCTGATCAGAACAGATCTGCAAGGATCTGATTGGCTGTCTTGTTCAGATATCCGTTGGGATCGGAAAGAGTGCTTCTGTTCCATCTGAAGTATGCACCGTTTCGGATATAGTTACCACTGGATTCATGATAGTCATATTTGCTGGCTCCAGGATACCTAGACATATAAGTTTCTGCCAGCTTGATCGCCTGGCTTCCGTAAGTTCCGCTTGGTGTCGGTGTTCCGGAAATCTGTACGCCGGCATTCGGTGTACAGTGGAGGATCACAACACTCTTATCGGAACACTGTCCGAGAACGATCCAGGTATGTCCGCTGTTGTATCCGATATCTCCCGGATAAAGCTTCCAGTTTGAGCTTGCCAGCTGAGACTGGGAAACAACGGTACCCATTCCCTTGCCGGAATACAAAGATCCAAGATTTCCGGAAACATCCGTGTACATAGGTCCACCGGATCTGCTCTGCATGATCTGATATACAGACCATCCTACAAAGCCGGAGCAGTCAAGGCCCTTCTGTTCTGTAGCTTCACTGAGATCCATATAATATCTGTAATTATAGGAGCTGGAATTGCTGTCATACCACTGTTTCCATTTTGGACTGATGCCCTTTCTGGTCGCATCTGACCAGTTGTGGCCGCCGCCCCATACGTAAAGAGTCTTTCCTACCGGAAGTAATGCATTGGCAAGGAAATTCTTGATGGTCCTGGAGCTTGTAACTGTAGTAGTGCTTGGATTGGTATCCAGGACACCGTTGCTGCCAAATGTATACTTCTTGCCATCGATCGTCTTCGTTCCCGTAGCCATGACACCGGTTGACGGATCGAAATAATATTTATATCCTTTTTTGGAATTTGTGACCCAACCGGTAGCCATCACGCCGCTCTTGCTGTAAAAATAATAGGTATCGCTGCCGATCTTCTTGAAGCCCTTATACATAGCTCCCGTGTTTGGATCAAAATAACGCTTCTGCTGTTTCTTATTCGTTGCCCAGCCCTTTGCCATAAAGCATTTGCTGGTAAAATATCTGGTCACATTCTTCTTGTCTGTAAGGAATACGCTTCTTGCAGCAGCGCCACTGCCGCTGTAGAAATAATATTTCTTATTACTGATCGTGGCCCATTTCGTTGTCATATATCCGCTGGTAGGATTAAAATAGCGGGTATTGTTCTTACTGTCTGTAAGCCAGCCTGTTGCCATATAGCCCTTGGCACCGTTGACATTATAAAAATATCGTTTGCCCTTGGAATCCTTAGCCCAACGCTTCATCTGCACGCCTGTGGATTTATTAAAAAAATATTTCTTCCCGTTCAGTGTAAGCCAGCCTTTTACCTTCTGTCCATTCTGATAATAATAGGACTTTCCTTTTTCTGTTTTAAAGCCGTTTTTGGTCGCAGCCTGTACATCTGTTGCCGTTGTATGTACAGTTGCTCCGGCTGCAAAGAACATCAGAACAAAAAAAAGTCCCCAGAGTTTCCATTTTCTGCTTAATTTTCGCATACATACCTTCCTTTGATAGATAGATCATTGATATTTACTATTTCTTAAGTCCGACTGATCGTAAACGTTACAATTTTGTTACAATTTTACGTCCATATTATATAACATTCTTTACGGTCCGTCAACTCTTTCCTTTTCTTTCAGAAAAATCATCATCCAGGTATTACCAATGTTGATTTTATGCAGAAAAAAGCCCCGAAACATCAGAAATATTCACTGATGCTCCGGGGATATGATCTTTTATGCAGTTTTGCTCCTGTCTGTTACAGATCTGTTACAGATCCTTACAGGAATTTTTTGCGAAGCTCTGCTCCGTCAAGGGCACTTAAATATGCAGGTGCAACATCAAATACGGTCTTGCAGCCCTTCTGTCCTTCCTGGTTCATGCGGTATGCAGCTCTTGCATAGGCAACGATCACAGAAGATGTGAACTCAGGATTGGAATCCAGCTTCAGGCTGTACTCGATCACATGGCTGTTCTCATTGTTCCAGCCTGTTTTTCCGCTGCGGATCACAAAACCGCCGTGCGGGATACCGCTGTGGTCACGGTCCAGCTCTTCCTGGGAAATGAAATGTACCGTTGTATCATACTCGTCAAAGTAGTTCGGCATGGTCTTGATCTCTTCCTCGATGCGTGCAAGATCAGCACCTTCCTCAGCAACTACGAAGCACTCTCTTGTATGTTTCTGGCGTGTGGTAAGCTCCGGATTTTCTCCGTTTCTTACTGCCTCAAGTGCAGCTTCTACCGGAATGGTGTACTGCTTTGCATCCTTTACGCCTTTGATGCGGCGGACTGCATCAGAATGTCCCTGGCTGACACCCTTGCCCCAGAATGTGTAGTCGTTTCCATTTGTAAGGATCGCATTTGCATACATACGGTTCAGAGAAAACATTCCTGGATCCCAGCCTACGGAAATGATTCCTACATGTCCACTCTCTGCTGCTGCCTTGTCAACATTTGCAAAATGCTCCGGGATTTTCTTATGTGTATCAAAGCTGTCCACAACATTGAAATATTTTACATACTCCGGTGTCTGAACAGGAAGATCTGTAGCACTTCCTCCACAGATGATCAGGACATCGATCTCATCCTTCAGCTTCTCCGCATCTTTTACAGAATAAACCTTTGCGGTCTCTGTAAGGATCTTTACAGTCTCTGGATCACGTCTGGTAAATACTGCAACCAGCTCTGTATCCGGATTATGCTTGATGGCGCACTCCACGCCGCGTCCCAGGTTTCCGTAACCTAAAATACCAATTCTTATACTCATAACGATTTCCTCCTCTTTTTCTCTGCAGTATGACATTTTCCGGACAGCACTGTGAATTTCTGTCAGAAAAATCCCTCTGCGATCTATATCGCAAAACGGATCTGCAGGATCCGCCTTACAAACATATGGATATGCTGCCTTATGATATCCCCGATCTCAGTTTCAGGACATCGATGACAGACCTTTTTCCTGCATCAGCAGCAGAAAAAGCCGCCCGGCCAGCACATGAAACAGGCCATGGTCCTGCAGCAGGCATCACACATATCCCCTTCTGCAGTCGGCATTCCCCCAAAGGGATCCTGCCGCTGCTGATACCAGCCGCCACCGCCTTCCATTCTCTGGAGCAGCATACGGTACTGCATATTATCCGGTTCCTGACGGACTGCTTCACGGATCTGATCCAGAGCTGTTACATTATTTCCCATTCCCATATTTGCCATAGCAGCCAGGTAATACCATTCCCCATTTTTCTGACCAAGAGAATCCAGTACATTCATAGCTTCCTGAAAATGACCGCTCTGCACATAATTGGCGGCCGCCCTTCTGCGCATACTTTCCTCATCCTGATAGGCACTGGAACCGGCATTTCCGTAATTTCCAAAACCACCGTAATTTCCGTAGCCGCCATAGCCATTCTGGGAACTACTTCCGTACTCACGCTCTTTCATGATCTGCTCGTAAGCCTGCTGCACTTCTTTGAATTTTTCTTCGGCCTGATCCTTATTCGGATTATTGATATTGGCATCCGGGTGATACTTTCGACTCAGCTTCCGGTATGCCTTTTTTATTTCATCATCAGATGCGTTTCTGGGAACTCCCAGCACGCTGTATGGATCTAACATTTTTTCTCTTTCTCCCGTTCTTCCCTGCGCTTCTGTCCGATCGCCGCAAAGCGGCACCAGACGCCGGAATATAAAATATTTCGAAGGATATCTCCGTATCGGAGGATCGGCAGCTTTTCAAATTCTCTGCAGCATTCTGCAAGCATCATCATAAGAAGCCGACGTACCTCTTCCTCGAACCCTTCTATCTTATATTTTTCAAGGAAAGGATTGTAATTTCCGTTTTCTGCATCTTTTTCCACATCGTCATAAGCATCCAGGATGTAGATAAATTTTCCGAGATAAAATCCCAGACGGCGCAGGGACGATTCCCAGACATCCTTACGGAAGGCCAGAATCTCTTCCATGATACGTCCGGAACATCCGGCTACACGGTCCACATCGGTTTCCCCCTGTTTTTCCAGGGAAGAAAGCTCCTCTAGTGCGTTTCGGATCCTTTGGATCTTCTCCGGATAAGCGGACATATGCATATTTCCGCAATTCTTCAGAATTCCTGCATATGCATAGCGCAGTGGTTTGTGTTCATCCTGCCAGTCATCCATACATTTGTAATAGGTAAGGATCACATTCATATCCGCACAGTACTCAGTTACTGTATTTTTGCGCACCGGCTGGGGCTTCAGCGGATGGACCACACACCTGGAGGTTCCCTTCTTCGTTGGCGGTTCATAAAGAGCGCTTAAAAGAAGGACCACAAATGTCATATCATAAGTCAGTGAGATCTGTCCCGGTATCCCGTATCTCTCCCGCAATTCTCTGCAAAGACCGCAGTAAAAAGAACGGTACACATCAAAATCCTTGAATTTTATTTCCGGTTTATTAACGGTCACATATCCGAACATGTCAGCTCCTTTTTACGAATTTTGTGTGGCATTTCGGACATTCGATCTCGATCTTGCCCTTTCCCTTTGGAATACGTATCTTCTGTCCGCAGCCCGGACAGCTGTAGATGTGATGGGTCTTTCTCTGCTTCATCAGATCCTTTTCTTTATTAAAGCGAAAACGGAACTTTGACGTCATCTGAAGGAATTTCTGATTTTCGGCATAACGCTGCTGGATATTTCTGGAAAAAATACGTATATATGCATATACGATCGCTGCGACCCCGAGAATGTCAAGGGTGCTGCCGACAGTTCTGCTGAATATATTAGCAAACATTGCCAGAATGATCAGAACCAGTGCGACTCCCATGGTGAACCTGGAAAGATCATCCACTCCATAACGTCCCTGCATAAATTTATTGAATTTGTCTCTCATATGATCTGCATCTCCTTTTCACTGCCAGACGGCACTGCCCAAAAATTTCCGTAAAAAAATCCGGATGGCAGTTCCTAACGGTCATTGCATACCTGGAAAATGTAGAATTTCAGATAATAGGACTCATCTGCTGACCAGAGGATCGGATGATCCGGTGCCTGTGTACGGTACTCTACCTGGCGCAGTCTCTTATGGACATTCTTCGCTGCCTGACCGATGGTCTGTGTAAACAGCTCATACGTCATAAAATGAGAGCAGGAACAGGTTGCAAGAAATCCGCCGTCCTTTACAAGACGCATTGCACGGAGATTGATCTCACGGTATCCCTTGATGGCATTTTTTACAGAGCTTCTGGATTTCGTAAATGCCGGAGGATCCAGTACCACAACATCAAATTTCTCTCCCTTCTCCTCAAGCTCGGGAAGAAGCTCAAAAACATCCTCACAGAGGAATTTCACTGTTCCGTCCAGGCCGTTCAGACTGGCGTTTCTTCTTGCCTGCAGGACTGCAGTTTCCGACGCATCCACACCGAGAACACTCTGTGCCCCTGCAATTCCCGCATTCAGGGCAAAAGAGCCGGTATGTGTAAAGCAGTCCAGAACCTTCGCCCCCTTGCAGAGCTTCTGGATAGCAAGACGGTTATATTTCTGATCCAGGAAAAATCCGGTCTTCTGCCCGTCCCTGATATCTACTTCATATTTCACACCGTTCTCTTCAATCTGAACAAGTGTCGGAAATTCTTCTCCGATAAATCCCTTGGTAAGTTCCATTCCTTCCTGGCGGCGTACCTTTGCATCACTCCGCTCATAGACTCCACGGATCCGGATCCCATCCTCAGCAAGGACTTCCTTCAGTGCATCTATGATCGTTTCTTTAAGACGGTCGATTCCCAGTGCAAGAGACTGTACAACAAGCACATCTGAAAACTTATCCACAACAAGCCCCGGAAGAAAGTCTGCTTCTCCGAAGATCACACGACAGCTTCCGGTATCTACTACCTTCTTACGATACTCCCATGCGTCGCGGACACGTTGTTTCAAAAATTCCGGACTGATCTCTGTACGCTCATCTCTGGTAAGCATACGGACTGTGATCTTGGAATTGGTGTTGATAAATCCTCTTCCCATCGGATATCCGTCAAAGTCCCGGACCAGAACGATATCTCCGTTCACAAAACTTCCCATGATGCTTGCGATCTCATTGTCATATACCCAGAGGCCTCCTGATTTCAGGAATCTGCCTTCGCCTTTTTTTAATGTTACTACTGCCAGGCTCATAAATTCTACCTTTTCCCTTTCTCGTTTCCCTATCACGGTTTGCGATGTATGAGTCCACAAAACCGATTTACGGTCAATTTTATCACAGAAAAATCCATTTTTCCAGTGCTTACACAAATCCTTGTCGTAAATCACAAAATTTTCATGATATCTTTCCGGCACGACAAAAAATACCGCAGCAGAGGTTGTTTTCTCTGCTGCGGTATTTTTTATCTCATTTTCTGTAAATCTTTTATTCTGCTGCGGATTCCTCAGAAGAGTCCGTGTTCTCGCCGTAAAGACCTGCCAGATATTTCATGGTTTCTTTATAAAGTGTCTGCTTATCTTCCTGGGGAACATCTGCAAGAATAGCTGCTGTCACGTCTGTGGCCTCTGTGTCCTCCTGGGAACTGTCAATACTGAACAGCTTCTTCAGCTTCTGATCCATCATATTCAGCTCTGTACTCTGATATTTTTCTGTACCATCTGCCTCATAGGATTCTGTACCATCCTTCAGGATATCATAATAATCCTTCTCAACAGTTTCTGCCACACTCTTCGCTGTCTGCTCATCCAGTGTTACCGTTGCCACTGTATCCTCCGTTGCAGCGAGAAGGGAATCTGCATCTCCCTCATACTCGCCTTTTACAAAGAGGACAAATTTGTCATAATTGTTCTTTGCTTCTTCGCTGAGCACGGAAGTATCGTTTTCTGCACTGTCTGCCTGGTCTGAGCCCTCTGTACTTTCTGAAGATTCTGTATCTTCTGTTGCCTCCGGGATTCCGGTCTCATCGGATGCAGCCTCGTCAGAAGTGCTTTCATCTGTGCTGCTCTCGTCAGATGCACTATCCTCTGTGCTGTTCTCGTCAGAGGTACTTTCGTCTGTGCTGCTTTCGTCCGAGCTTTCCTCATTGCTATAGGTTCCGTCGTCGGTAGCATCCGGGATTCCGGTCTCATTGCTTGTATCCTGAGAATCTGCTCCTGTTTCTTCCTCAAGACCCGGATCCTCTGTGGAGCTCTGGATCACATCGTCACCAAGAATGCTGTCATTTACATTGTTGACGATATCATCAGAAGAATCTGCATCCACATCTACGGTTTCATCACTGCTCTCGCCATCCAGCGTATCATCAGAGGAAGAGGTCTGGCCTGTGGTATTGGCATCTACCTGCTCCAGTGTTTCCTTCACATCATCATAATTGTAATCCTGCTGTGAGATCTGCTTCAGAAGAGACACGATCCTGTCAATATCGTCCTGGCTTACGGAAATATTGTTCTGCTCAGCCACATTGATTACAATATTCTGAATCTCATCTGCATTCTGTACTCCGTTCTGGATCACATCCATCTTGGACTGGTTTACAACTGTTGTCGCCTCATTTTTACCAACCTTATCTGCAAGCTCACCAGTGGTTACGATCTCCTGGTTGGCAAGCTTCGTCTTGGTCTCATCCAGCTTCTCTCCGCTGGCCTTCTCATATGCCATCTGGATACCGGTAAGTGCACCTGTTCCGGATACTTCCATCGGGCAGGCAGCAACTACTTCACAGTTCTTCACACCGGATGTGGAAAGTGTCGTTGCGATCATATTACCTGTCACCCAGTTCAGATTTGCTGTGCGGACCTTGATCCCGCCGGACTGTGTAGGCTTCACATAGGCACAGCTCAAAGTTCTGGAACCGATCTGGGACTGTGGTGCGATATTATCCAGGTGTTTATGCTCATCCTCATTTGTAATGGTCATCACCTGCACCTGATCGGAACTTACATTAAAATATTTCATCATTGTCTGCTTCTGGGCATCCGTAAGATCTGCTCCAAGTGTTACTACCTTCGATGCATCTGCAAATACGGGATTTACACTTCCTGCCACAAGGCATGCACTACAGAGCAGAGCTGCGATCATGTTTCTTTTTTTCATTGATCTTCCCTCCATATATTTTTTCGGATCGATTGTATCTGCTTAACTTTTGCGGTGTAAAGCGGACATTCCTCTTCGTTACTTACATCTCCACGAATGCGAGCGCTTCACGATCTGTCGTTCTTGTCATATTATAACACAGCTGCTGAAATATTTGTAATTTATATTATATAAAAAACGCTGCCGGAAATTATATCACTCATTTCTGACAGCGTTTTATTGCTTTTCTCATTTTCCCAGAGAACTTATCTGATCTGGTTTAATTTTCCGGTTTCTTTTGCTTTTTTCAACAATTCCCGGTTTTTTTCATTCATGATACCAAAATCCTTCAGCGGACAGTACACTTTTTCACATTTTCCCAGGAACTCCAGTGCTTCTTCAAAGGCAGACTCCGAAATGCATTCAAAAGGCTTCTCCGTGATCACTTTTGCAGCCAGTTCTTTTGCCACCTGATAATCTGCATCATTGGTATGGAGAACTCCGGTCACAAAAGGAATCCCCTGTCGCTGCAGCTTCCGATATACCGGAATCCCGCTTCCATTTCCTCCGATCACAAACACCTCCGGTTTTCCGGCCGGAGGTTCCATTTCCACGCAGCCGAATTCTGCATTATAGCTTCCACGGGTGATGCCATAAAGCTTCCGAATATAATCGGAAGTAAAGATTTCCTCCGGTGCACCATATTTCTCAATGTGATCTCCATGAACACAGATCACCTGGTCAGAAATCTTCTGGGCAAGATCCAGCTCATGAAGGGACATGATCACCGTCATCTGTTTTTCCAATACCATCTTCTTCAAAATGGCAAGAAGCTCCAGCTTATGCCGGATATCCAGGAAGGAGGTCGGTTCATCCAGGATAATGATCTCCGGTTCCTGGCAGATGGCGCGTGCCAGAAGGATACGCTGTCTCTGTCCGTCACTGATGGCTGTAAAATCCCGATCCTTCAGATCCCAGGCGTGAACCATCTCCATGGCACTTTTAACTTTTTCCTTGTCCTCTGCGGAAAGGATCCCGAGAGTTCCGGTATAGGGATATCGTCCGGTGGATACCACATCCTCACAGGTCATAAGCTCCGGTCGCATGCGCTCGGTAAGTACTACAGCCAGTTTTTTTGACACTTCCCTGTTGGTCATCCGGCTCATCTGTTCCTGTTCCAGATATACCGTTCCGCTGATCAGGGAAAGCTGTCTTGTGATACTCTTCAAAATAGTAGATTTTCCGGCACCGTTGGGACCGATCAGTGTCAGGATTTCTCCTTTATTCAGCTGAATATTGATTTCTTTGATCAGCGGTTTTCCATCATAGCCTACGGTCAGCTGATCTGTATAAAAAAAATATGATTTCATCGTTTATATCCTCTGCTGTCTGTGAATCATGATATAGATAACTACCGGTGCTCCGAAAACTGCTGTCACAGAACTGATGCTCAGCTCCGTCGGTGCAAATACAGTTCTTGCGATCAGGTCACAGAACAGGCAGAACACTGCACCGCCCAGAAAACAGGCCGGGATCACAAGCAGGGGTTTTGCAGTCTTCAGGAGACTTTTTGCAATATGAGGCACAGCGATCCCCACGAAGGAGATCGGCCCTGCAAAAGCGGTCACACAGGCAGAAAGAATACTGGAAAGCAGGATCAGAAGTATCCGGAAAGCCTTGATATTAACTCCCATATTCTGCGCGTAAGTCTCCCCCAGCTGATAGGCGCTGATCGGTTTTGACATAAAAAATACGATCACCATGGTAAGAAGTACCACAGCAGCCATAGTCTGCACATTCCCCCAGGTCATACCGGAAAAGCTTCCCAGTGACCAGTTGTGAAGATTGACTATGTTGGAATCATCTGCAAAGGTCACCACAAAGTCTGTGATGGCCGAACAGATATAGCCGATCATAACACCACTGATGACCAGCATGGACATGTTGTGGACTTTTTTTGCAACCAGCAGAACGAATCCCATGGAAATCATAGAACCGATAAACGCTGCAATGATCATGGCTGCAGAACCCATGGAAATAGATCTGCTCAGAAAATAAATCATCAGAAGTGCAACTACCAGTTTGGCTCCTGAAGAAATTCCAAGTACAAAGGGACCTGCAATAGGGTTATTAAAAAATGTCTGAAGAAGAAATCCGGATACAGAAAGTGCTCCTCCAAGAATGATCACTGACAGAATGCTGGGAAGAC
>OJOF01001087.1_pt1 | contig 22053 bp, 20 predicted proteins | sample 1598181 | NCBI WGS metagenome assembly OJOF01 (sample SAMN01915226, study PRJEB22387) | human gut metagenome | isolation source: stool | host: Homo sapiens | place: USA
GGAAGTTCGCGAAGCCCACTTCCAAAACCTATACCAACCACCCCGGCCCTCGCCTGTAAACTCTTCCGCTGAGCGAGCCATAGGCGCCACGCACCGATGCGCTAAAGCGGTGGCTTGAAATTGGTGCTATATTCGGCTTGAGTTGTTTAATACTAGTACGGGAGGCTGATATGGGGCTGTTCAAGAAGAAAAACCCGCAGGATGCCTTTGATCCCGATGTGTTTACCATCACGGATACTATTTTGGACCCGCCGCGGTTTACATTTTTGCCGGCTATCTACCAGGATGCCACGCGCCGCAAGTGGGCTGTGCATCAACGCGGTGGCGAGCCGAAGATTTTTGACTATGCGGACGTGTTGCAGTGCGAGATTGTCGAGACCGGAAATCCCGAGGATGTGCCGGAGCTTAGCAATCGCGAACTAGCTCAGCAGATTTTGATTAATCCAGCTCAGGCTACCAAAAACAATGCTGCCAAGCGTAATATGTGCCTTGGTATGGGTGTCATCGTTGCCGTGCAAACCGGCGAGGATGAGATTTCGAAGCTTGAGATTCCGGTGACCGCGGGCGAAGTCAAGCGAGACTCCGGCCTGTATCGGTCGTATCGGAACGTTGCGGAACAGATTAAGGAAGCCTTCGACGCCATGGGGTGTTCGGAGAAATGATGCCCGCAGCATCAAGCGGTTGAGGAGCCTTACCCATGTCGAGCGAACCATATGCGATTCCGCCCAAAGATCGCGCCTTTGAGGGCATTCTTTGGTATATCAAACACTATGACTTACAAGGTGGCGACCGACTGCCCGCCGAGCGCGTGCTCTGCGAGGAGCTGGGCGTGTCGCGCACGGCGCTGCGCGCTGCCATTACGCGCCTTATTTCGTGTGGAACCCTAGAAAGCCGTCGTGGCTCGGGCACCTATGTGTGCCCTCCCAAGCCGCTGAACATCTTTCAGGAAACATGGAACTATACCCAGGCCGTCGAGAGGGTCGGCTTAAAGTCGACTGCGCGTTTGGTCTGGTCAAAGGTCGTGTATGCTGATATCGATTTTGCTCAAAAGGCGCAGGTCGATCTGGGCATGCCACTCTTTTGCATTCGACGCGTGCGCGTGGTTAATGGTTCTCCGGCGTCGATCGAGACGGCTTACGTCAACCTGTCTTTGTGCCCGTCGCTTCCCGATCACGATTTTGAGCAGGAGAGCCTCTACGACGTTTTGCTCAAAGAAGGCAACGTTCATGTGACGCACGGCAAGGAGCATATTTCCATCAGCCGCCTGAACGCCGAAGAGGCCAAGCTGCTTGATGCCCAGGAGGGCACGCCGGTGTTCTACAAGGCTTCGCACGAGCGCGACGAGAACAATGGTTTTGTCGAGTACTGCAAGGCCGTGATTCTGCCGACCAAGTATCGGTTTGCCGATAACGGCGAGGCGGACGGCGTTGCGACGAAGGTGGGTGTCGAATGGCTGAAGCAGTAGAGGGCCTGCCGGTCTACAAGCAAATTCGTCGTTGTATTGCGGAGCGAATCGAACGCGGTGACTATCCGACGGGTTCGATGATACCGTCCGAAAACGAGCTTGCCGAGGAGTTTGGCACCACGCGCCTGACGATTCGAAGCGCCATGGACGAGCTGGTCAAGAGCGGTCAGATCCGTCGCGTGCAGGGCAAAGGTGCCTTTGTGAGGCACAAGTGGTTTGACGAACATGTTCGCAAGGGCGGCTTTCGTCAGACGGTCCTGGCCTCGGGCGCGACGCCGTCGGTGCGCATCTTGGCGCGCTCCAAGCGCTATGCCGGGCCGTACTATGCCGACCTGTTTGGTATCGCCGAGGACGACCTTCTTTACTCGGTGCGCCGCCTTAACTGCATCGACGGCGAGCCCGTGTCGATCGAGATGACGCTGATTCCGTGCCTGCTGTTCCCGGGTATCGAGGATGTCGATATTTCGGTCTTCAGTCTGTACGAGACATACGACATGCTGGGCCGAAAGCCGGACAAGTTGATCGAGAAGCTCGATATCGAGGCACTGGGTGCGCGCGACGCGAGCCTGCTCGATCTTGAGGCGGGCGATTTGGCGCTTGTGCTGGAATGCCTGACCTACGATGCGAGCGGACAGGTCATCGAGCACGCCAAGTCCTTTACCCGCGGCGACGCCGGCGGTTATTCCTACAACTACTAGCGTTGAGAGCGTCCTTGCGCACGGCGGGGGCGCTCGTTTTTACGGATATATGTCGCTTGACCGATGAGCGGCAAAAACTGACCGTCTACCGAGAGGGGAGGATGAAATCATAAAATCGGTATTAAAAACGGCTAACCTGTAATCGTTCACTGGTATTAAGAACCTTTGAATTGTTGAGCTTGGGGCCAAGATGTCCACAAGGTTAAGCGGCGAGACGGGGCGGCAAGCCCGTCCATTCCGTGCGACAATTCAAACTGCTCGTGAAAGGAGCGGGAATGAAGGAGACCGAGAAGATCGAGATCATGCACTTCGACCAGGAGGGCTACCTCGAGGACGGCAGGAACGTCTACGAGGCCGGCAAGAAGATGACCGCCCTGGCCGACCGCGTGCACGAGGAGGGCTACGACGCCGTCTTCCTGATGGGCGTCGGCGGCACCTGGGACGAGTTCATGCAGCTCGAGTACCTCATGAACAAGTTCGGCGACCGCGACCTCGAGGTCTACCTGATCCACGCCGCCGAGTGGAACGTCATGGGCCACAAGCGCATGACCGACAGGTCCGTCGTGCTGACCGCCTCCGAGTCCGGCACCACCCCCGAGGTGCTCGAGGCCGTCGGCAAGATGAGGGAGATGGGCGTGCGCGTCTTCGCCATGACCAACCCCGAGGGCAAGATCGGGCAGGCCGTGGGCGCCGAGAACTGCGTCATGATGGCCTCCGACCACGGCGCCGGCGGCTGCGAGAAGGGCTACTACCTCGCCGACTGCTTCGGCCTGCGCCTGCTCAACCGCCGCGGCTGCTTCCCCAAGTTCGACCTGTTCATCGAGCAGACGAAGGACGTCTGGAAGGACATGCTCGACATCCGCAAGCGCTTCGAGCCGCGCGCCGAGGAGCTCGCCAGGAAGTACGCGCTGGCCGACTACACCATGTTCATCGGCTCGGGCGCGCTGTGGGGCGAGACCATCCTGTACTCCATGTGCCTGCTCGAGGAGATGCAGTGGAAGCGCATCCGCCACATCACCTCGCACGACTTCTTCCACGGCACGCTCGAGCTGCTCGAGCCCGGCGTCCCGGTGTTCCTGTTCATGGGCGAGGACGAGTGCCGCGCCCTCGACGAGCGCGTCCGCGCCTTCCTCACCAGCGGCGTGACCGGCGACGAGGACTACGTCATCATCGACACCGCCGAGTACGCGATCCCGGGCCTGGACGACGACTTCCGCGTCATCGTGTCCCCCTGGATCCTGTCCGTGCTGACCACCGACCGCCTCGCGCGCAACTACGAGCTGGTCACCAAGCACAACCTCAAGTACCGCCGCTACTACCACCAGTTCGACTACTAATTTCATTTGGGGGAAACCGCAATGAGGCAATACATCTTCGCCAGCCACGCGCATTTTGCGACCGGCATCAAGGAGAGCACCGAGCTGCTCTCGGGCGCGCGCGATAACGTCCACGACCTGTCGATGTTTGTCGACGGCCGCACCGACGTCGCCGAGGAGGCCGCCAAGCTCCTGGCGACCTTCGACCCCGCCGACGACGTAATCGTGTGCACCGACCTGTTTGGCGGCAGCGTCAACAACGAGTTCACCAAGATCGTCCAGACGCGCCCCAACACCTACCTGGTTGCCAACATGAATCTGCCGCTGCTGATCCAGCTGCTCTTTTCGGACCAGGAGGCTCCCGCCGATCAGGTTATCCGCGAGATCCTCGCGGCTGACGACACGCGCGTCAAGTTTGTCAACGACCTGCTGACCGATGCGGATGACGAGGAAGAGTTCTAGTCACCGCCTGCTATTAATGGGGCCGGGTTTCCGGCATGAGACCTTTGGGGGTCAATCATGATTCAACTGCTTCGCGTCGACCATCGTCTGCTTCATGGCCAGGTGGCCGTCTCTTGGGTCCAGGGCTTGGGCTCTGACTGCATCTTCTGCGTTGGCGACAAGGTTGCCAACGATCCCGTCTGGAAGACTACGCTCAAGATGGGAAAGCCGGCCAACGTCAAGCTCGTCATCAAGGACATGGAGCACGCCATCGAGGCCATCAACTCCGGTGTTACCGATAAGTACAAGATGATCATCTGCGTCGCCAGCATCGCCGAGGCCAAGCAGCTTGTCGACGGCTGCCCGCAGATCACCTCCATCAACCTGGGCAACACCAAGTCCAAGGACGAGCAGCGTCCCGATGCCCGTAAGATCTCCCGCCAGATCTTTGTGACTGCTGCCGAGGAAGAGGACATTCGTGAGCTCGTCGGCCGCGGTGTCGAGGTCGAGATTCGCGCTCTGGCCGACGACCCCAAGATCGATGCCCTAAGCGCCCTCTAATTGGGAACCACGGGCGGCGCGCACGGCGCCGCCCCTATTCGTGGGCGTACCGGATAAACGCTTTACCCGTTACCCCCATCTACCGTTCACCGGGAGTACACGCCCGTTGAGCGATTGGTATTAAATAGTTTTCTCATGACTATATAATTGGTATCAAATCATTTGCACCGGTTTAGGTGTTAACAGCACACCGGTACAAGCTGGATCTGTCTGGGCGATTGTCGGCATGGAAAAGGGCGCGCTGACAAGTCGGGAATCGCCGCGCGGATCCAAGAGGGATCAAAGGGAGGAACAATGCTTGTTCAAGCGATCCTCATCGGACTTATCGCTGCCTTCGGTAAGCTCGATTATCAGCTCGGTACGCTCTATGCGTTCCGCCCGATCGTTCTGTGCCCGCTCGTCGGCATAGTCCTCGGGGACCTGCAGTCCGGCCTCGCCATCGGTGCGAGCCTCGAGCTGCTCTTCATGGGTTCAATCTCCATCGGCGCTTACGTGCCGCCCGATGAGTGTATTGGCGGTGTGCTCGCCTGCGCCTTCGCTATTCAGCTGGGTCAGAGCACCGAGGCCGCTATCGCGCTCGCGATGCCCATCGCCACTCTGTGCTTGGCCATTAAGAACGTCATCAACGCCGGTATGCCCCTTCTGGTCGACCGTGCCGACGTCTTTGCCAGCAAGGGTAACCTCAAGGGTATCTACGCTATGCACTGGATTATCGGTCTCGTGATTGTCGTCCTGGCCTTTATCCTGTGCTCGGTCTCCTTCTATCTGGGTGCCGACGCCGTTCAGGGCCTGCTCGACTTCATCCCGACGTTCGTCCTCGATGGCTTTGGCGTCGCAGCCAACATCCTGCCTGCCATGGGCTTCGCCATGCTCGGCCGTCTGGTGCTTACCAAGCAGCTCGTGCCGTTCTACTTCCTGGGCTTCCTGCTGTGCTCCTATGCCAACGTGCCCGTCCTCGGCGTCGCCCTGATCGCAATCATCATCGGCATCGACAAGTACGACCTGCTGGGCCTTGGTGGCGCCCAGTCCCAGCTTTCTGTGGAAGGGGATGAGGACGATGACTTCTAATTCCGAGAACCAGATTACTCGCTCCGACCTCATTAAGAGCGCCGTGAACACCGGCGCCCTGGGCATGGAATTCTCCTGGACCTACTACAAGCAGATGAACATTGCCTTCTGCCTGATGGTCGCCAACATGCTCAAGAAGATCTATGCCGGCCGTCCCGATGATTACGCCGAGGCCTTGCACCGTCACAGCGCATTCTTCAACATCACCCCGCAGCTCGCTCCCTTCGTGGGTGGCATCGCGATGGCCATGGAAGAAAAGGTCGCTCGTGGCGAGGTTGAGCCCGAGAGCGTCAACGACATCAAGGCCGCCCTCATGGGTCCGCTTTCCGGCCTGGGTGACTCCTTCTTCCTGTCCACCCTGCGCGTCGTCGCCGCTGCCGTGGGCATCAGCCTGTGCCAAGCCGGCAACGTCTTTGGCCCCATCGCCTTCCTGCTCGTCTACAACATCCCGGCGTTCCTGATTCGTATCTTTGGCGCTATCAAGGGTTATGAGCTAGGCATTGGCTTCCTCGACGAGGCTCAGAAGACCGGCCTGATGCAAAAGATCATGGCCTGCGTCGGCATTGTCGGCGTCATGGTCGTCGGCGCCATGAGCAAGGACATGTTCTGGGCTTCGTTGCCCATCGCCATTGGTCAGGGCGACTCCGCCCAGACTCTCCAGGACATCCTGGACGGTATCATGCCCGGTATGCTCGGCATGGCCGCCTTCTGGCTCTACTATTGGCTGCTCTCCAAGAAGATCAACCCGATGGTCCTGATCCTCTGCACCATGGTCGTGGGCATCATCGGCGCTTACTTTGGCGTGCTTGCCTAATATGTTCGAATCGCGCTTCCATCGCGTCTAACGGTTGCGTCGATCTTTGGGGGGCTTGTCGCATCTGCGGCGGCCCCCTGTTTTTTAAAACTCCGTACGAAAGGGGAGGGCTATGGTCGTACCCGAGCTTTCGCTCATGAACATCAACCATCGTTACTACAGCATCGAGACGTTTTTTAAGGCTGCAGGTGAGGCCGGCTATCGCAATATCGAGCTGTGGACCGGCTCGATGCACCTGTATGTGGATTGCCATGAGCACGATTCGGTGGATAAGATTCGCGATCTTGCCGCCCAATACGGTATCAAGATCGTGTGCGTGTGCCCCGAGCAGAACAATCCCAAGCCGTGGAACGTCGCGGTGCGCGGTGAGGCGGGCCAAAAACGCATCCTCTCGTACTTTAAGAATGTGATCGACGTTGCCGTTGAGTTGGGCGTGCCGCAGATTCTGGTGACGAGTGGTTGGGCCTATCTGGACGAGCCGGCTGAGGACGCCTGGGCCCGCAGCGTTGCCATGCTGCGCTCGGTGTGCGACTACGCCGATACGCGCGGTATTCGCGTCGCGCTCGAGGCCCTGCAGCCGTCGGAGTCCGTGTTGGTCAACACCGCACAGGATGTCGCGCGTATCCTCGAGGCGGTCGATCGTCCCAACCTGAAGGCCTGTATCGACTTTGGCGCCATGGAAGTTGCCGGCGACACGATCGACGGCTACTTTGAGGTTTTGGGCGACAAGATCGCTCACACCCACTTTGTAGATGTGGGCGGCGGCACGACGCATCTTGCCTGGGGCGACGGCGAGCGTGATATGCGTGCCGACCTCGAGGCACTCATGCGCCACGGCTATACGGGCTATGTCTCGGCCGAGACGTGTGATGGCCGCTACTATCAGGATCCGTCCAAGGCGACGACTCAGGTTATCGAGATGTATCGCCGTGTGACAGCGGAGATGGAAGCCGAATAACTAAACTGCGCGGTTGCGCCGGAAACGCTTGGGCGGGTCTGGCGCAACGCTTTTATAGCTGGCGAGTTGTGGGGAACCCGTTGGCAGTAGCGCTCGAAATAGACAACTATTGGCGTTGTAATACCACTCGGGCGAGGAAACCGACCGTTCGCCGCAAATCTCCGTGAGTTTGGATTGGTATTAAATAACAAGCAATCGTATGGCTATAATTGGTATCAGCAAGAAGCGCGATGTATAGAATTGCGCACATGTGATGGGAGGACACACATGAAGGAGACCGAGAAGATCGAGATCATGCACTTCGACCAGGAGGGCTACCTCGAGGACGGCAGGAACGTCTACGAGGCCGGCAAGAAGATGACCGCCCTGGCCGACCGCGTGCACGAGGAGGGCTACGACGCCGTCTTCCTGATGGGCGTCGGCGGCACCTGGGACGAGTTCATGCAGCTCGAGTACCTCATGAACAAGTTCGGCGACCGCGACCTCGAGGTCTACCTGATCCACGCCGCCGAGTGGAACGTCATGGGCCACAAGCGCATGACCGACAGGTCCGTCGTGCTGACCGCCTCCGAGTCCGGCACCACCCCCGAGGTGCTCGAGGCCGTCGGCAAGATGAGGGAGATGGGCGTGCGCGTCTTCGCCATGACCAACCCCGAGGGCAAGATCGGGCAGGCCGTGGGCGCCGAGAACTGCGTCATGATGGCCTCCGACCACGGCGCCGGCGGCTGCGAGAAGGGCTACTACCTCGCCGACTGCTTCGGCCTGCGCCTGCTCAACCGCCGCGGCTGCTTCCCCAAGTTCGACCTGTTCATCGAGCAGACGAAGGACGTCTGGAAGGACATGCTCGACATCCGCAAGCGCTTCGAGCCGCGCGCCGAGGAGCTCGCCAGGAAGTACGCGCTGGCCGACTACACCATGTTCATCGGCTCGGGCGCGCTGTGGGGCGAGACCATCCTGTACTCCATGTGCCTGCTCGAGGAGATGCAGTGGAAGCGCATCCGCCACATCACCTCGCACGACTTCTTCCACGGCACGCTCGAGCTGCTCGAGCCCGGCGTCCCGGTGTTCCTGTTCATGGGCGAGGACGAGTGCCGCGCCCTCGACGAGCGCGTCCGCGCCTTCCTCACCAGCGGCGTGACCGGCGACGAGGACTACGTCATCATCGACACCGCCGAGTACGCGATCCCGGGCCTGGACGACGACTTCCGCGTCATCGTGTCCCCCTGGATCCTGTCCGTGCTGACCACCGACCGCCTCGCGCGCAACTACGAGCTGGTCACCAAGCACAACCTCAAGTACCGCCGCTACTACCACCAGTTCGACTACTAAGAGCTGGTCGCGGGTCCGATATCTTGGCTGGTTGATATCTCGACCCTGCACAAGGGCGTCCGCATTTGCGCGGGCGCCCTTTTTGCGTTGTGACAAGAGACTGCTGCTAACCGCTCGCCCTATGTTTCCAAATGAATACGCTGTGAGTCGAGGAGGGCGATTCTCCCCGCAAGCACTCTAGTATGCTAAAGTACCCAGAAGACCGGCGGAGCTATGCCGGTTTTTCGTTCTATATGAAACACAGCATGAGGAGGCTCACCAGATGACGGCCACACCGTGGGGATTCCGGGACATATTGCCCGAGGAGGCTCAGGCGCGCGAGGAGATCGCGCTGACGGTGAAGGGCTGCTTCAGGGAGCATCATTACCTTCCGGTCGAGACGCCGCTGCTCGAGGACAAGGGCTCGCTCGAGGAGGGCGGTCGCATTGCGGACACGCCGTTTAAGCTCTTTGATGACGACGGTCGCCTGCTGGTGGTCCGTCCCGACAACACGCTGCCGATCGTTCGCCTGGTTTCGACTCGCATGCGCGCGGCCAATCTGCCGCTGCGCCTGCGCTATGAGGCGCCGGTGGTCCGCGAGTGTCAGCGCAATGCCGGCGGCTCGCGTCAGTTTACGCAACTGGGTTTTGAGCTTATCGGCGCAGGCGATACCGCGGGCGATGTCGAGATTGTCTCGCTCGTGGCCGAGGCCGTGCGCAAGTTGGCGCTGCCCGATGCGCGCATTATCGCAGGTAGCGTGCGTCCGTTTAAGGAGTTGCTTGCGGCGTGCGAGGATCGCAAGCTGGCCGCCGAGGCCCTGCGCTGCGTGCACGCCAACGACTTTGTGGGCCTCGATGCCCGCGTGGCAGCAAGCGTCGAGTCCGATGCCGTCAAGGCCGCCATTAGCGAGCTGCCACGTCTGCACGGCGGTGCCGAGGTGCTCGACCGCGTGGACGCGCTGCTGGAGGCCGCCGGTATCGTCGTGCCGCTGACGCGCGAGCTGCGTGCCCTGGTTGAGGGCTTGGCACCCGAGGACGCCCAGGTGCTGTCGTTTGACTTCTCTATAATGAATTCTTTCGATTACTACACGGGCTTGGTCTTTAAGGCTTATGCCGGCGGACTGCCCGATCCGGTCGGTTCGGGCGGACGCTATGACTCCATCTTTACCGGCGCATTTGGCGACGGTATCGAGGTGCCGGCGGCGGGCTTCGCCTTTTCGCTCGAGCGCCTGGAGGCCGCGCGCACCTCGGCCGAGGATGCCGCTTCCGACGGCGATCACGCCGCGGGCCGTGGCGCCGAGGGCCCGCTGCGCATCGCCGTGCCCAAGGGCTCGCTTAAGGCCGACACGCTCGACGTGCTCGAGACCGCGGGCCTGGACGTCTCCGAGCTGCGTGACCCCGGCCGTCACCTGATCGTGCGCGGCCGCGACACGCGTGCCGGCGAGGGCGCGGTCGGCGATATCGAGTTTGTCATCGTGCGTCCCAGCGATGCGCCTGCCTTTGTGGGCTGCGGTGGTGCCGATTGCGGCATCTGCGGTTGGGACTCGCTCATCGAGGCAGACCTCAACCTGCTGCAGCTGGTCGACTTGGGCTATGGCCTGTGCACCTTTATCGAGGCGGAGCCCGCATGGCGCACCGGTCAGGCCGAGCGCAACTATGCTCGCCGCGGGTCGCTTCGCGTGGCCACCAAGTATCCGCGCATCGCGAGTGCCTGGTATGCCGAGCGCGGCGTGAACGCCGACATCGTTTCGCTTCACGGTAACATCGAGTTGGGCCCCATCGTCGGCATGACCGACCGCATCGTGGACATTACCGCCACGGGCGCCACGCTGCGCGACAACGACCTGGTCATCACCGGTCGTATCATGGACTGCACGGCCCGCTTCTTTGTCAATCCGGGTGCCGCGCGCCTGGATCCGCGTGTGCGCAACCTGGCCGATCGCCTGGCGGCTGCCGTGAAGGACAAGCATTTTGAGCCCGTCGCGGGCTCGGCACAATAGCGCGAGCACGCACGGGCGTCCCAACGTCTGGGCTGCGGGCCGATTGGCGCCGCCGCCCGGCCTCTCGTTTTTCGAACACAACCTCGACCGATAGGGGATACCGATATGAAGACCATCAAGCTTGCTCCCGGTGAGCGCCTCGTTACCAACCAGCTCAACCGCAAGGGCGTGCTGCCGCAAAACATCGTCGACGCCGCCCGCGATATCGTGGCCAACGTGCGTGCCAACGGCGATGCCGCGGTGCGCGATTACTGCCAGCGTTTTGACGGTGTCGAGTTGCAGAGCTTCCGCTTGCCGCAGGAGCAGATCGATGCCGCGCTCGAAGGCCTCGATCCGGCCTTTGTCGCCGCGCTCGAGAAGGCCGCGCGTCAGATTCGCGAGTTCCACCAGCGCGAGGTCGAGCAGAGCTGGTTTACCACGCGTGCGGACGGCACGATGCTCGGCGTTAAGGTGACCCCGCTTGCTGCGGCTGGCATCTATGTGCCGGGCGGTCGCGCGCAGTATCCCTCCACCGTGCTTATGAACGCCATTCCCGCCAAGGTGGCCGGCGTCAAGCGCGTGGTCATGGTGACTCCGCCGCAAAAGGACGGCCTGATCAGCCCGTATACGCTTGCCGCGGCAAAGCTCGGCGGCGTGGACGAGATCTATATGGTGGGCGGCGCTCAGGCTGTGGCCGCGCTGGCGTACGGTACCGAGACCATTCCGCGCGTCGACAAGATCACCGGCCCGGGCAACGCCTTTGTCGCCGCGGCCAAGCAGATTGTCTCGGGCGACGTGGGAATCGACATGGTCGCCGGCCCGTCCGAGGTCTGCGTGCTGGCCGATGCCACGGCCAAGCCCATGGTAGTCGCGGCAGACCTGATGGCCCAGGCCGAGCACGATCCGCTGGCAGCCTGCTATCTGGTGACTTGCGACGAGCAGTTTGCGCGCGAGGTCGAGGCCGGCATCGATATCTTGGTCGCGCAGTCGCCGCGTGCCGAGATCACGCGCGCCTCGCTCGATAACGAGGGCACCATCGTGGTGGCTGCCGATATGGCTGCCGCCGTCGAGGCCGTGAACACCGTGGCGCCTGAGCACCTTGAGCTGCACTGCAAGGATGCTATGGGCCTGCTCGGCGGCATCCGCAACGCCGGCGCCATCTTTGTGGGCGCCTGGAGCTCCGAGCCGCTCGGCGATTACGTCGCCGGCCCCAACCACACGCTGCCGACCGGCGGCACCGCCATGTTCTCCAACCCGCTTTCGGTCGAAGAGTTCGTTAAGCGCTCGAGCGTCATTTGCTATACGCCCGAGGGCCTGCTCTCCGACGCTCCTGCCACACAGCGTCTGGCCGAGGCCGAGGGCCTGTGGGCGCACGCGCTTTCTGCTGCCCTGCGTCGTCGCGTGCTGGAGCAGGGCGAGGATGCCGTGAGTGCCGAGTCTCTGGCCGCGGCCGACCTGACCAAGGTCGCCTGGCCGGGCGATGCGACCGCGACGGTCGCCGAGGGTGTGGACCTGGCGGCTGCGGGCGCGGATGGCGCTGGCGCGACCGGCGAGGAGGCCTAATATGGCCGAGCTGACGCCCCGCATGAAGGAACTCGTCCAGCCTTACCTGGCCGGTATTGAGCCCTACGATCCCAACTTTACGCCCACGCGCATCAATCTTTCGGCCAACGAGAACACCTATCCCGTGCCCGCTGGCGTGCGCAAGGCGGTTGATGCGGCCTTGGCTGCTACGCCGCTCAACCGCTATCCCGATCCCATGTCTAACGACCTGCGCGACGAACTGGCCGCTTGGCATGGCGTGACGCGCGAGAACATCTGCGTGGGCAACGGCGGCGACGAGCTGCTCTATAACTACCTGCTGGCGTTTGGCGGCGCGGGGAGGACCCTGCTCAACTGCCCGCCGTGCTTTAGCGAGTATGCCTTCTTTGCGTCTCTGTGCCAGACCGAGGTGCGCGACGTGTGGCGTGATCCGACGAGCTTTGAGCTCGACCAGGCAGCCATGCTCGCCGCGGCGCCGGAGTGCAACCTGGCCATCGTGACCTCGCCCAATAACCCCACGGGCGACGTGGCGCCGCTCGACTTTGTCGCGGCCCTGTGCGATGCGTGCCCCGGCATGGTGATGGTCGACGAGGCCTACGTTGAGTTTGCGGACGATTCGTTTGGCGCGGCAACTACGGCGCAAGGCCTTATTGCCGAGCATCCTAACCTGGTGATTCTGCATACACTGTCCAAGGCGTTCGGCGCCGCCGGCACGCGCCTGGGCTATGTGATCGCGGCGCCCGAGGTCATCGATGTGTTTGCGGCGATTCGCCAGATCTATTCGGTTAACGTGCTAAGCCAGGCCGCCGCGCTTGCCTGCGTACGTGCCCGCGATGCGTACGCACCCGTGGTGGCACAGGTTGCATCCGAGCGCGAGCGCGAACTGTGTGCCCTGCACGCAATGGCTGTCGAGGGTCTGCCCGTGGAGGCGTGGCCGAGCGCGGCGAACTTTGTGCTCGTGCGCACACCGCACGCCACGCGCGTGCGCGAGCGCCTGCGCGACGAGTATTCGATTTTGGTGCGCGACTTTAGCTATGCGCCGGGGCTCGCGGACTGTCTGCGCATTACCGTAGGCACCCCGCAGGAAAACGACGAGGTGCTGACCGCGTTTGCCGCGCTGGTGAAGGAGGAGATGTAGATGGACCGTTATGCCGAGGTGACCCGCAAGACGGGGGAGACCGACATTGTCGTAAAGCTCGACCTGGACGGATGCGGCGTGTGTGATATCTCGACCGGCGTACCGTTTTTCGACCACATGCTCAACGCTTTTGGCCGCCATGGCCTGTTCGATTTGACGGTGCACGCGGTGGGCGACGTCGAGGTCGATGCGCATCATACCGTCGAGGACACGGGCATTGTGCTGGGCGAGGCGTTTTGCCAGGCGCTGGGCGACAAGGCGGGCATTACGCGCTTTGCCGACGCGGCGATCGCCATGGACGAGACGCTTGTGATGGCTGCTGTTGATATTTCGGGCCGCGGGCAGGCCTACTGCGAGCTGCCCGTGCCGACTGAGCGCGTGGGCAGCTTCGATACCGAGCTGGCCGTCGAGTTCTTCTACGCCTTTGCGCGCGATGCCAAGCTCACGCTGCACGTGCGCGAGCTGGTGGGCGGCAACTCGCATCACATTATCGAGGCCGCCTTTAAGGCCGTGGGCCGCACGATGCGCCGCGCCTGCGAGCTGGACCCCCGCGTGCAGGGCATTCCCAGCACCAAGGGCTCGCTGTAACCGCCACAAAGGCAAAAACCACCACGAAAGTGCCTGTCCCCTTTGTGGTGGTTTTGGATGATGAGAAGAGGAGGGGTCGCGTGGGCGAACCGAAGATCGTGGTGGTCGACTACCACAAGGGCAACTTGTCGAGCGTCGTGCGCGGGCTTGCACGCGCCGGTGCCGCCGCCTGCACGTCGGACGATCCGGAGCAGATCCGCCGCGCCGACGGCCTGGTCATTCCGGGCGTGGGCGCGTTCTATGACGCGATCGCCTTTATGCGCCAGAGCGGCGAGGCGGACGCGATACTCGATGCCATCGTCGCCGGAACTCCGTTGCTCGGCATCTGCCTGGGCCTTCAGCTATTTTTTGAGCGCGGCAACGAGGGCGTGCCCGCGGACGAGGGCGCGGTCGCCGACGGCAACGCCTCCGAGCAGGTTGGCGGTCCCTGGGTCGATGGCCTGGGTATTATGCGCGGTTCGTGCACACGCCTGGAGTCGAGCCGCCTGAAGGTGCCGCACGTGGGCTGGGACCAGGTGCACATGACGCCCGCCGGCGCGGCCGATCCGTTGCTCGCTGGTTTTGCCGAGGGTGCCAACATGTACTTCACCCACAGCTATGCGGTGGCCGACGACGCCGATGCCGCCGATGTGCTGGCACGCACGCACTATACGCGGAGTTTCCCGTGCATCGTGCGTCACGGCAACGTGTGGGGCTGCCAGTTCCATCCCGAGAAATCCTCCGCGCTGGGTCAGCGCATCCTTAAGAACTTCGTCAACATCGTCGAGGAGGCCGGCCGATGATCCTGTTTCCCGCAATCGATCTGATCGGCGGCAAGGTCGTGCGCCTGGAGCGCGGCGACCGTAGCCGCTGCAAGGTATATTCCGACGACCCTGTGGCCGTCGCCCGCTCGTTTGCCGAGCAGGGCGCGAGCTGGGTGCACGTCGTAGACCTGTCCGCTGCCTTCGGCGAGGACGAGGACGCATGCGCTGCCAACTCAGCGGCGATCAAGGCCATCTGCGGCGTCGACGGTCTGTCCGTGGACGTGGGCGGCGGCGTCCGCTCGCTCGCGCGCATCGACGAGTTGGCCGGCTACGGTGCGCGCCGCATTGCGCTGGGCACCGTGCTGGTGACCGAGCCGGGTTTTGCCGAGGTGGCAGCCCAAGGTTTTGGCGAGCTGTTGGTGGCCGACATTGCCGCACACGACGGCCAGGTCAAGGTGAACGGCTGGCGTGATGGCGCGGGCGTGTCACTCGACGATGCCGTGGCACGGCTCACCGAGCTGGGCTTCAAGCACCTGGTGTACACCGACATCGCGCGCGACGGCATGCAGACGGGCATCGACGTGGCGACGTATCGCCACGTGGCCGAGGTCGCGGGCTTTCCCGTCGTGGCGTCGGGCGGCATCTCGACGCTCGACGACATCCGCGCACTGGCCGCGGTGGGTGAGGACGCGATTGAAGGTGCCATTACCGGTCGCGCGCTCTACGAGGGCAACTTTACGTTGGCCCAGGCACTGGACGCCGTCCGAGGGGAGGAGTAGCCCATGCTTACCAAACGCGTGATTCCCTGCCTGGATGTTAAGGACGGCCGCGTGGTTAAGGGTGTCAACTTTGTGAGCCTGCGCGATGCGGGCGACCCGGTGGAGCTGGCCCGCGCCTACGACCGCGAGGGTGCGGACGAGGTCGTCTTCCTGGACATTACCGCCACAAGCGACAATCGTGCGACGACTATCGAGATGGCGGCGCATGCAGCCGAGGAGCTCGCTATTCCCTATACCGTGGGCGGCGGCTTTCGCGACTTGGCGGGCATGCGGACCATGGTTGCCGCCGGCGCCGACAAGGTGTCGCTCAACTCTGCCGCCGTGCGCGATCCGTCGTTGATCAGCCAAGCCGCCGCGGCGTTTGGCTGCCAGGCCGTGGTCGTGGCGATCGATGCCAAGCGCGTCGGTTTGCCCGGCGCATCCGGTGCCGACAAGTGGGAGGTCTTCACGGCGGGCGGCCGCAACGCCACGGGTATCGACGCGGTGGCGTGGGCCGAGGAGGCGGCTCGTTGCGGCGCCGGCGAGATCTTGTTGACCAGCATGGACCGCGACGGCACCAAGGCCGGCTTTGACCTGGCGCTCACCCGCGCCGTGGCGCGCGCGGTGCCGATTCCCGTTATTGCGAGCGGCGGCGTGGGTACGCTCGAGCATTTTGCCGAGGGCGTGATCGAGGGCGAGGCCGATGCCGTGCTGGCGGCAAGCGTCTTTCACTTTGGGACCTTCAGCATTCGCGAAGTCAAAGAGTACATGGCATCTCAAGGTATTCCTGTGAGGTTGGACTTCTAATGCTGCGGCTTGCCCAGGCACCGCATCTTGCCGCTCAAACCGTCGCTCGCGTACCAAAGTACGCGTCGCTCCTCTTTCGCGGCAACCTGCGGCACCTGGACAACCCTCGCCGACCTGTGGGGTTTCGTTTATGACTTGGGAGAAATGATGACTGAGGTAATAGAAGCGTCTGATCTTACGTACGACGCCCGTGGGCTGATTCCTTGTGTGGTTCAGCAGTATGACACCGGCGAGGTGCTTATGGTTGCTTGGATGAACGAGGAGTCGGTGGGGCTGACGCTCAAGACCGGTACCACGTGGTTTTGGAGCCGCAGCCGCCAGGAGCTCTGGAACAAGGGTGCGACGAGCGGCAACATGCAGGAGGTCAAGGAGCTTTGGGCCGACTGCGATAGCGATACGCTGCTGGTCAAGGTCGACTCGCCGGGTCCGGCCTGCCATACCGGCAACCGTACCTGCTTCTTTAGGAAACTCGCGTAGGGCGGGCGCTCGACCAGGCGCTTGGCCAATCAGAAAGGATTGAACTATGGGTGTGCGCACCGCAAACGTTCAGGATGGAAATATCGGAGAGACGCTGACGGGGCTCGCCGAGGTGATTCACGGTCGTCATGATGCATCGCCGCGGGAAAGCTATACCGCGCGTCTGCTGACCGACGTCGAGGACGAGCTGCTCAAGAAGCTTGCCGAGGAGTCGAGCGAGGTGATCATGGCCTGCAAGGATAACGATCACGATCACATCCGCTACGAGGCCGGCGACCTGATCTACCACCTGCTCGTAACCCTTGAGCGCTACGGTATCACCCTCGACGAGCTCGCCGGCGAACTCAACGCCCGCCGTCACTAGTCATTGGGGACGTTCTTAAACGACTAGTTAGGCGAGGGGTGTGGATTCCCATTCGCCGGTGGGGTGGGGGATATCGAAGGCCCGGTAGCCACAGTCGTAGGTGTGGGCCTGGGCCTCGCGGATGTTCCAGCAGATGTCGCAGGCGCGGTGTGCGTCCGAGCCAAAAGTGATCGGCACCTCGGCGTGGGCAAAGCGGCGCAGCAATCCGGTCGCGGGATAGTAGTCATCGAGGCCCTTGCGCGGTGCGGCGGTCGAGACCTCAACGCGGCGACCCGTATCGTGCGCGCACTCGGCCATCTGCTCCCAGAACGGCGCCGGGTCAAAGTCGGGCGCAAAGCCCTCCTTCGAAAAACGCATGACCAAGTCGGGGTGAGCCATCACATCAAAGTTGAGCGGGCTTTCGCAGGCGCGGCACCAGTCATCGACATAGCGCTCCCACACGCCGCGCACGCCTAAGTTATCCCAAACATGCAGGTCGGTGTCATCGTCGATCCAGCCGCAGCGCGAATCGGGCGTATCGGGACGAGCGATGTCCTCCGTCCCCGCCGTGCCCGCAGCACCTGTCGCAATATCGCCTGGGTTGCCAATCCAATGCACGCTGCCCAGGAGTACGACGGCGCCCTGGGACCAGCGCTCAACCAAAGGCTCGCAGCCCTCGTACCAATCGCATTCAAAGCCATAGATAAAGCTGAGCTCCGGCGCAATCTGCGCGGCAAGCTTGCGAGCATCCTCAAAAGCCAGACGATGTGCCGGCAGGTCGCCCTCAGTAACCTGCACTTCGCAGTTGGCATCCATGCTGGCGGGCAGGGTGAGATGGTCGGTTGAGACCATGACGCGGCACCCGGCCGCAGCAGCGGCGCGAACGTTGTCCTCAAACGAGGCATGACCGTCCGAGAACGAGGTGTGGGTATGGCAATCGATCAGCGGGCAAGCAGACATGGCGGCTCCTTTGCGTCAAGCGAATCTGCTCCATTGTAATGGCGCAGCCTCGGCGCGTCGTGCGCGCGGGGTGCCGAAATCGATCGGAAAGGCTGCGCGGTGCGGCCTCGCTTGCTCTCAAAACATGTACGTCAGCCTCCAAAACCGACAAAAAATGACATGTTTGGAGGCTGACGTACACGTTTGGATAGGGGCGAGGACGATCCCGGCGCATGCCGACGTCCGCGACGGGCAAAAGTCCCGCCCATCTCATGACGCCGCCCCCACGCCGCCCGCGATGTGCTAGCGTTTGAGTGAACAAAACGAGCCCGCGCGGAAAGGAACCGGACCGTATGCAACGTGAAAGTACATCTCCGCTGTCCCGCGAGACCGATGCGCCCGAGACCATCGTCAAGCTGGAGTGCGACATCGACGATGCGTCGCCCGAGGTACTCGCCTATGCTGCCGACCGCCTGCGCGAGGCCGGCGCCCGCGAGGTGCACTGGCTACCCCTCTACTGCAAAAAGGGTCGCCCCGGATGGCAGTTGCAGGTGATCTGCTCGCACGAGGATATCGAGCGCCTGCAGACGATTATCTTTTTGGAGACCACGACCAACGCCGTTCGTCGCCAGGTGATGGAACGCGTTTGCCTGCTGCGCCGATTCGAGCAGGTGACAACGCCTTGGGGCGAGGTATCCGTTAAGGTGGCGACCCTGCCCGACGGCAGCGAGCGCGCGGCTCCCGAGTACGAGGATTGCGCCCGTCTTGCCCGCGAACATGACGTGCCGCTCCAACGCGTGATGAAGGCGGCTCAGAGCGCGGCGCTGCGATTCGAGTAACACGGTAGATGGGCTCCACATCCGCCGGACCCCGTATTCAGCCCCCATCAACCCCACCCGAAAGGACCCCCCATGAAATACCTCATCGCTTCCGACATTCACGGCTCGGCATATTGGACCGAACGCCTGGTCGCCGCCATTGAGTCCGAGCACCCCGACCGCATCGTCCTGCTGGGCGACCTGCTTTATCACGGTCCGCGCAACGACCTGCCGCGCGATTACGCCCCCAAGCACGTGATCCCGCTGCTCAACGCCCTGGCCGACCGCATCATCGCGGTGCGCGGCAACTGTGACGCCGAGGTCGACCAGATGGTCCTCGACTTTCCCGTCATGGCCGACTACGCCACGCTGTTCGACGAGACCGGCCGCGAGCTGTTCCTGACGCACGGCCATGTCTTTGGCGCCGGCATACACAACAGCGTCGACCACGCGCCCGCGCTGCCCGAGGGCTCCGCGCTCGTCTACGGCCACACGCACATCAAGGTCAACGAGGAAAGCGCCGCGCACCCGGGCCTGTGGCTCTTCAACCCCGGCAGCGTGAGCATCCCCAAGGACGGCTCGCACAGCTACGGCATCTACGAGGGCGGCGCGTTCCGCCACGTGATCCTGGAGGAGGACTAACCATGGCGCAGCATATGGCTCAGCAAAATGCCGAGGGCTCGCGCGATCTGCCCACGCTGATAGACGCGTCGGCCGAGCTGCGGCATCTGGTGCAGACCATCTGGCGTCTGCGTCAGCCCGATGGCTGCCCGTGGGACCGCGAGCAGACGCACCGCAGCATCGGCAAGAACATGATCGAGGAGGCCTACGAGGCGCTCGACTGCATCGAGGCGGACGACGCGGTTCACCTGCGCGAGGAACTGGGTGACGTGCTCATGCAGGTCGTGCTGCATGCGCAGATTGCTGCCGACGCCGGCGAGTTTACGCTGGCCGACGTGGCGCGCGATATCGACGCCAAGCTCATTCGCCGCCACCCGCACGTGTTTGGCGATGCGGATGCCGAGAGCTCCGACGAGGTGCTCAAGATTTGGGACGAGGTCAAGCTTGCCGAGAAAGCCGCCAAGGACAAGGCCGTGGCGGCGGGCGAGGCCGCGCCCGAGGGTCTGCTCGATGGCGTGCCCACGCATCTGCCGGCGTTGATGCAGGCGCAGAAGGTGTCACGCAAGGCGGCCGCCGTAGGCTTTGAGTGGGAGACGGTCCAGGACGTGTGGGACGAGGTTGCCGAGGAGCGTGCCGAGTTTGAGGCCGAGGCCCCTGGCTCGCCCGAGCGCGAAATGGAGTTTGGCGATCTGCTCTTTGCCCTGGTCAACGTCGCGCGCAAGGAGGGTATCGACGCCGAGAGCGCCCTGCGCGCGAGCACGGCCAAGTTTCGCCGTCGCTGGGCTGCGATGGAACAGATGGCGGCCGATGCCCACGTTGATCTTGCCGAGCTTTCGACCCATGGGCTCAACGACCTGTGGGACGCAGCAAAGGCAGGGGAGTAAGACTGCGGGAACGACGGGCTGACACGCCTCATCGTTCCCGCTAAATTTTTCGAAAAACAAGTGTATCCCTCGGCTAACTTAGGGCATAATGCAAAAAGTGCGACAAGGCTAACTTACGGAGACGCACCGACGGTGCACGGTCAGCCGGTCGCCAAGCATTCAACCCGTTTCCAAGTGAGAGGGAGACAACATGAGCGATATTTTGGACGTCTATGGTCGCGAGGTGCTCGACAGCCGCGGCAACCCCACCGTCGAGGTCGAGGTCATGCTCGAGGACGGCAGCTTCGGTCGCGCGATGGTGCCTTCGGGCGCTTCGACCGGCGCTTTCGAAGCTTGCGAGCTGCGCGACGGCGACAAGGGCCGCTATCTGGGCAAGGGTGTCTCGCAGGCCGTCGAGCACGTCAACAACGAGTGCGCCGATGCCGTCGTGGGCCTCGACGCCTTCGATCAGCGCGCCGTCGATGCCGCGCTAATCGCCGCGGACGGTACCCCCAACAAGACCAAGCTCGGTGCCAACGCCATCCTGGGCGTGTCGCTGGCCGTTGCCCGCGCCGCCGCCGAGTCGGCGGGCCTGTCGCTGTACCAGTACCTGGGCGGCGTCAACGCTCATCTGCTGCCCACACCTATGATGAACATCCTCAACGGCGGCGTGCATGCCGACAATAACGTTGACTTCCAGGAGTTCATGATCATGCCGGTGGGCGCCCCGAGCTTTGCCGAGGGCCTGCGTTGGTGCGCCGAGGTCTACCACACCCTCAAGGGCGTGCTGCACGAGGCCGGCCTGGGCGGCGGCGTGGGCGACGAGGGCGGCTTTGCGCCCAACCTCAAGACCAATGCCGAGCCGTTCGAGTACATCACCAAGGCCGTGGAGAAGGCCGGCTTTAAGCCCGGCGTCGACTTCATGTACGCCATGGACCCCGCCTCGACCGAGTTCTACAACGCCGAGACCGGCATGTACGAGCTCAAGGGCGAGGGCGTGGAGTACACGAGCGCCCAGATGGTTGATTACTGGGAGAAGCTCGTCGACACCTATCCCATCATCTCCATCGAGGACGGCATGGCCGAGGAGGACTGGGACGGCTGGGTCGAGCTTACCCACCGCATTGGCAACAAGGTGCAGCTGGTGGGCGACGACCTGTTCGTCACCAACACCGAGCGCCTCAAGAAGGGCATTGAGCTGGGCGCCGCCAACGCGATCCTGGTCAAGGTCAACCAGATCGGCACGCTCACCGAGTCGCTCGAGGCCATCGAGACCGCCAAGGAGGCCGGCTACGCCTGCATCGTGAGCCACCGTTCCGGCGAGACCGAGGACTCCACGATCGCCGACCTGGTCGTGGGCGTCAACGCCGGCCAGATCAAGTCGGGCGCTCCGTGCCGCAGCGATCGCATCGCCAAGTACAACCAGCTCATCCGCATCGAGGACGAGCTCGAGGGCAGTGCGCGCTACGCCGGCAAGGCCGCGTTCTACAACATTCGCTAGGCAAACGGCGTGCGCGGGGCGGGGCTGACTCGGATTCGCCTCGCTCCCGCCGGGCGCTGTTGAGCACCATTGGGCGCTGGGCCATATGGCTCAGCGCCTTTTTTATGTCGAGCAAGGGCCGCCGAAGGCGTTGCGCGCGCTCGTGCTATAACTAAAAGACTTAGCGCAAACAAACCTCAACCGCACAAGGCGCACATGGATCAGATTTACGACAACAGGTACTATTCCGCCGGTTCGCGTGAGCCGTCACCTCGCCGTGCGCGCACGGTGCAGCTCGGCGGGTCCGATTACGCCGGTGCCGACCGCTC
>OJOF01001093.1_pt1 | contig 21991 bp, 37 predicted proteins | sample 1598181 | NCBI WGS metagenome assembly OJOF01 (sample SAMN01915226, study PRJEB22387) | human gut metagenome | isolation source: stool | host: Homo sapiens | place: USA
TTTTTAAAAAATTTATTATAACCTATTGACATATGGCCCACCTTATGCCAAAATGTAGTAAAGTACATTTTGGAGGCGGACTATATGAATGAGCATGACCGTAAACTGCTGGAATGCATCAACCTCAACCTCAATTCCATTGTGGTCAACCAGGCGCTTCTTTTTACAAAGTTGGACAAGCTGTGCGCGGAGCTAACAAAGGAGAATGTGCTAAAAAAATGAAAAGCCCTGTCCTTCGCAGCGGGAGGACAGGGCATAAATTGAAATTATATCTGGTATTTAGTTCCCAAAATCTGGAATCTAATAACATTCCTACATTCGACACATTCCACTATTATAAACCATTGGGGGTGTAGAAATGATACTAGATGTAGTAGGAAAATTCATAAGAGAGCAAAGAAAAGCACAAGAACTGAGCTTAGAAGAACTCGCCTATGTCTGTGAAACCGATCCTTCGCATTTAAGTAAGATTGAACGCGGCAAGCATAACCCTACCCTTGAGACTGTCCGCAAAATAGCCTCTGCATTTAACATGAACCTCAGCGAACTGATCCAACACGCACTGAAAGATGACCTGGACATTATCAACGCTTTTCTTTCAGAGCTGTTCCCGTTCATCAAGGAAAAATTCAGTGTTTACGACCCCTTGCTCCTGCTGGATTTCTTCGGGGAAATCGCGCTGGACAAGTTCACGCTCCTGGACATCGAACGTGCAGCGTTCGGTGTGGAGCTGGACCAGGTTTACAAAGTGGTGAAAACCTATGTAGATGACCCAGAGCTTGGGCGTTACGTAATTTATGGGATTAAGGCAGAAAAAGACGGGGAATGTGTGGTCATTGAAGATATCTGCCTGAAGAAACGGGAGGTTGAGAAGCTTGCGAACTATCTTAACCGCCACCAGGCGCCCATCGACAGGTTCCCAGATTTTGTGGAAGATTTTGAAGCCTGTTATATGACGACAATTAACCCATACGCATTTATTTCTGAGCTAGAAGAAGATTGACAATTGCCCGGGCGAAAAGTCCGGGCTTTTCTTATCTTACCTTACATGCAAGCTCTTCTTTGCCCTTATCAAAGCAAACAAGGATTTCATCATCAGACGACACGACGCTTTCCGGGACTTCAAATGCAATGATGCCTTCTTTAGAGGTCAAGGGGTTCAGATTAGAGCCGTGAAGCTCTTGGTCATAGCCTAACAGGTTTGTGGATTTGAATTCATATCCGTCCCCGTAAGTAATCTTGACCGACACATCGCTCTTTAACGCAACTACTGGGAGAAAATCCTCCGCTGTTTTGCCGTTATTGCTGATAGATACGGTAACGACTAAATAACTATTGCCTTCATCTGGGTTAAAGGAAAAGTAGTCCCCGTTTTTGATGCTATCCATAATCTCCATGCTCTTGACGTTGATTCCCCAATCGCCCAGGGTTCCCTCTGTCCCCATTTCTAGATAATTGGTTTCAGGTTCTGGTTCCTTGGATTCCTCGGGTTCCTCAGATTCCGCTTTGGATTCAGAGCTTTGCGCCGCGCTGGACGCCGGCTGTTTTTCAGAAGACGCCGCTTTTTGCGACGTGCAGCCTGATAGCAACAGCACCACCATTAACAAAACCGCTAATTTTTTCATTACCCTAAGCCTACCTTTCTGATAATATGTGAATTTACTTCACCTTGTTATATCAAGTATTGCAGCATGTATACGGGCTTTTGTTACGTTAATGGTGAAACTCTTTCACGTACTCTAATTGAATCTTATCATGGCTATTAAGGATTGTCAATTATTTCCAGGAAAGGCATTAAAATAAGCAAGCTCGACAAAGAATTTGGATAATGGTATAATTATTCTGTATAATTGTCGGTTTTAGCGCACAAAGGCAGGAGGATTCCGTCAGGAGTCCTCCCGGGATTGGACTATGCCTGCATCTTGGGGGTGTAAGCATAGCCATTATTTGGTTTGTCCATTGGGTTCGCAACCGCTCCCCACTTTTGGACAACCTAATTATACAATACATGTACCCACGTATCAATAGGTAAACTTGCCAAATAAATGGGTACAGGTATGTAGAAAATTATGAAAGGGTGAATAGTATGCCAAAACAAACTCCTGCTCGCAAGAAAGCGAATCAAAAGTATTTAGCCACGCAAGATGACATTAAAGTCAGAGTTCCAAAAGGCAAAAGAACCGAATATGCTGATTTTGCTAAGGCTCATGGAATGAGTTTAAACAAATTTATTGTCGAAGCCATTGAGGAGAAAATGGAACGTGAGAAATGAGTTTAGTGAAACTTTCAATCATCTACTATCGGAGAATCACGTTACTTCTTACAAAGTAGCAAAAGATCTTGGCATTTCGCAAGGAACTATGAACGAATATAAAAACGGGAAGAAAACACCCACTGTGCGTAACTTAATCAAAATCGCAGATTATTTCGGTTGCTCCGTCGATTATTTGCTGGGTAGGACTGGTAAGAAAGAAATTAACAGGTGACTTTGAGATGGCAAAACAATCACCCGCTCAATTAAAAGCTGTAAGCAAATATCAATCCAAGTTGGACACTATAACGTTCCGCGTACCAAAAGGTGAGAAAGCTAAAATTGCTGACTTTGCAAAATCTCACGATATGAGCATAACAAAATTTATCACAGCAGCAATCAAGGAGAAAATGGAGCGTGAGAAATAAAAAGCGCCCGCTATCCGCGGACGCGCTGTAAATTATCCAGCTTTTGATTCTAGCTTTTCCAACCGTGCTTCAAGTTTCTCAATCTTCTTTTCTAATGCCCATTGTTTTTCATGGACAAGCTGATAGCCGTCAAACAGGGAGTCAATGCGTTTGCCAACGTCGTTCTCAATAATAACCTTGACCCCTCTAACCTCTTCCTCTATTTTGGCATTAAACCGTTCTTCCATACCTTCCATTCCAGACAAAATAGCCTGGAACATTTCCCTGGTTTCTGCATCCATGCTTATCAACTCCTTTATGTAATTATATCATAAGGAGCTTCCGGTTTCAATCTTAGGTTGAAAGATGATAACCCTTATGATATAATTCAGCCGTAAGGTGTTGCTTGGCACGGCAGGCGGTTAACTCTTGCCCCCGAAAGGGGGTGTTGCCAATGACAGAAATTATATACATACTTACCATCTTGGTAATCCTGTCTGAATTTCTCGTCGTGGTCAATAAAAAGAAATAACCGCCCCACCCTCAGAAAGTGAACGGTTATTTCTTAACCATTATTATGGGGGCTAACCGTCTGTCAGCAACACCCTACACTTATATTTTAATGATCTTAGATCGTTTTGTCAAGTTTCTCTTGACATTATCCCCGTCTTTCGCTCGACATTTCCGGCCTAACGGTTGGGGCACCGGCGCTTGCTTTCCACGGAGCGCGCCCGCAGTTTATTAATTTTTCAAGGTACGGCAAACAATTATTCCCTCCGCTTTGTTAGCAGCAGGATTATTACGATTGCGTTCATGACGATTACAGCCACATTTAAAATGATATTTAACATCCGCTTGACATGGCCCGGAAAAAGCTATATTCTTTAGGCAAGGGGAGTTTTGCTCCCCCCGCCCTATCCGGTTAAGCTTTTGATTAAATCAATCAGAGCTTTGACCAGATTCAGAACCGCCGTAGTTAGGATGAACTTTTCGACGAGGCCATCCTTTCTGCGGCTTTTCTCTTTCCGAGCCATGTCTTTCATCTCCTTTCTTTCTTGACTGTGATTATATTATACTCTAAATTGATTATATAGTCAATAGCTTTATATAATATTTTTGATTAATTTTATACTTAATATTTGCTTTGTTATAATCATATATGTTATAATAAACCGGAAGGAGGTTAAGCTATGGGAGCCGCAAAAATCATAAAGCAGTTATTAATTGAAAGAGACATGAGCATTAAAACATTAGCAGAAAACTTAGGTATACAAGCTCAATCTATGAGTAATAAGTTATATCGAGATAATTTTAATTATGAAGAGGTTGAAAAAATTGCAGATATTCTCGGTTGTGATGTCAAGGTAATTACTAGAGATAGTCATAAAGAATTTATGTAATAACCATGTATGTCGCGCTTATTGGCGCGCGGATAAAAAGAAAGAAATAAAGGAAACATGAAAAAAACAACAGCCCTCCCATCCAAAAAGGTTGAGAGGGCTGTTTTCCGTTATTCTGTTTTCCTGTCCTGCTTTGCAAAGTAAAACGTGATGATCGCCGTCGCAATCGTCATAAAACTTTGTGTGTCGATTTTCTCCGTAGCGGCCAGGCCGCAGAACACTCCTATCACCGCCAGGGTAATGATGCTTTTTACGTCAATCAGCTTCGCCAATTTTTCTTTCATCGCTTTTCCCTCTCCTCCAGCGGCAAACCCAGGACTTGGTTAAACAGCTCCTCGCAAGTCCCGTTGCCGCCTAACTCATGATACGGTTCATACATGTACTCAATGTTCTTCTTGTCGCTCACAGAGCACCAGCCCTGTTTTATGTAAAACTGGCACGCCTGGTAAAGCCTGTCGTGCAGCAGCGCTTTCACGCCCTCTGAGACGCTTGCCTGCTCCACCCTCTGCACCTTCAGCTTTTTCCGCAGCCAATGAAATGCGCACGTCAGGAGGGCGATAAACCCCGTATACACGCTTTCAAACACATGGTTTTGAAGCCATTCCAACCTCATCCCTCCACATTAAAATTGCACTGGCAGGATACCCCGCCCGCTTTGACCGTGATATGCGCAAAGCCCGGTTTCTTCGCCGTCACGTCTATCTTATATCCCCGGGGGTCTTCCCTTGGAGGGTATACCTGGATAATATCGCTCCCTACCACTTCCACCGCCGGCTGGATTTTTGTCCTTGCCAACACCTGGTACAGCTCACCCGGCCTCATGTCTTTGCTTTTGGTATCCAGGGTCATTGGCGTCAGATAGCTTTCCACCATGTCCAAAAACCTTTGCCAGCCCATGTCAAGCGTCCTGTGCGGGCAATATTTCCCGCTGTAGTCCTGATGCTTTGTTACCCTGTCAAGCCCCCATCCATACCGTTTCAGGATAGAGGCTATCAGTTCCGCCGCATTCTGTTCAGCCTTTAAAAACCGTACCCCGCCGCTTTTGGAATAGCAGATTTCTACCGATATCCCCTCCCGGTTCCCCTTGCCGTTCCCGTCCCCCGCGTTCCAGGTGTTCCGGTTTTCCGGGATGCCCTGCACCGCCCCTAAATCGTCCACCGCGTAATGGAAAGACACCTCGCTATTGTTTGACAGCATATACTTTACTTCGTTGATCGCCGGCGCGTCGTTCGCCGTATTATGCACCACTACCCTTGTCGGATTCATAGGGTACGGGCATTTTTTCTGGTACTTGTCCAGCGTTGCCAGGTTCTTCCGTATCTCCATCATTCCACCCCTCTTTCAACGTAAAAGCCCGGAACTTTCCCTCCACAGGGCAAGCTCCGGGCCTTATTTATGCTTCTGTCCACTGTTCCGGCGGCTCCCATACATTGGCGTCAACACTGCTTATCCAGTGCTTGCCGAGATGGGATACTTTCGCGCCTTTTGCGTATGCGTCCGTTGTCCCTACTGGCTGCCTCCATGCCGGCCATTCTATCGCCGGGTCGTCAATCCTTACCCACAAAGAGGGTGACACGTCCGGCGTCCAGCCCTCTTGGCTCGTGTGGGCGGTAAGGCATTTATACAGCAAATCCCCGTATTGTACGCGGCCATCTACTGGGTAACTGCAATCAACGCCCCACACCGGGAACAAGCTCGGCACCGCTGCCGCCTGTTCGTCTGTGTAGCTTTCCGCGTTCAGTATCAGGCTCTTCCTGATCTGGCGCATTCTCTCCATCATCGTCATCGTCATACCCCCGCCAGGGTGTTCAGCGCCGCGTCATGCTCCGCCAAAGTCTGCGCCGTGCTTTGCGGAATACTCTCTGGTACGGAGTATTCCTCCCCGGTAATTTCCTGATATTGCTCCGCAGTGATGACACCCTTTACAACCGCAATGGCTACCATCTTTTTATTCCACAGCCCACGGTCATAATTGCGCTTTATCATCTCAAATGTCATAATGGTTTTCCTCCTCTCACAGATTCAACAGGTTCTGGTATTCCATCGCCGCAGCAATGCGTTCTTCGGGGGATGGTTCCGTGTTCGGGGTATTCATTTGGTTTTCAAATGCTTCGATGGCGCTCAACACTTCTTCATTAGTAGTGCAGGCCGAGAAATCAGCCCCCATATTTTCGTAGCTATTCCGCATTTCATGAAGCTCCCCGCAGAACGCTCCATTAATCAGCCCTGCCGCAACCACCGGGACTGCCGCAGGGTTATTCATCCAGCCATACCTTTCAATCCATTGTTCAGGCGTGAGCGCTTCCCCTATGGGAGTATAGATTGTATCTGTTTTATCCCATATGCTATATTTCGCCATTTTGATTTTTCCTTTCTTTTTTTATTGGACGGTGTAAGCGTCGACCGCAGCAGAACCCGAACTTCCACTGAGATGCCCTCCGCCAAATAACGCATAATCGCCAACGGTTGTAACAGCCGCATCCTCTCTTGCCGCGCTTAAAGCATGTGCCGCCGTTCGTGTAAGAGAAGTATTATAAGCGTCTGTCGTATTTCGTACAACTCCAGTATAACCGCCTCCAAATAAGGCATAATCGCCTACTGCTGTTGCGGACAAATTATATCTTGCAAGGCTTAAAACAGTCGGTGTTGTCCTAACAAGCGATGTGTTAAAAGCATCAACTATATCAAGATTAGATCCGTTCGTCCCTCCACCAAATAACGCATAATTACCTACTGTTGCGGCGGTTAAACTACGTCTTGCAAGGCTTAAAACAGCCGGTGTTGTCCTAACAAGCGACGTATCATATGCGTCTACTTTGGAAAGCGATTCGTCACCATTATTCCCTCCACCAAATAAAGCATAATTACCCACTGTTGTGGCGGCTAAACTATAGCATGCGTTACTTAATGTAGTGGGCTTGGTCAATGTTAGGCTTGTATCATAAGCGTCTACAACATTGCTTGCAGAGCTTCCTGTGCTTCCTCCGGCAAACAAGGCATAATTACCAATACTTGCGGCAGCTAACATATTTCTCGCCGCGCTTAAAGCTGTAGGCGTTGTTCTGGTAAGGGAAGTATCATAGGCGTCTACTGCAGTTCTGTATGCGGAACCGGAATGACCTCCACCAAATAAAGCATAATTGCCTATTGTAGTAGCGGCTAAACCATTTCTTAAATAGCTTAAAGCTGTAGGCGTTGTTCTGGTAAGGGAAGTATCATAGGCGTCTACTGTAGAATATCGGGTAGATGAGTTGATACCACCTCCAAATAAGGCATAATTGCCTACTGTTGTGGCGGCTAAATCATATCTTGCCGAACTTAAATTGGTGGCGGTCCCATAATACGCCAATTCCCCGCCGGTAAAGCACGGCCTAGCTACCCCGCCGACGCCGATATACGCTTTTTTGATTTTCCTCGCCTTATTGTCAACGCCAATATAGCCTTTTTTCACTTTCCTTGCCTTGCTATCCACGCCAACATAAATTTTTTTTGCCATTTATATCCCCCTATTCATACACGAGGTAGAGGGTACCGGTCGTCAGGGCAGTCGTGCCAGCCGTCATGTCGGAGGTTCCTGCATAAATATTCCTCACCGCTTTTGTCCCGATAGCGGGGTTATTGGCAACAAGGTTTCCAGTCATGGTACCGCCTGCTTTCGGCAGGGCTCCAAGGTTAGTCAGCGCTGCTGCCGCTGTGGTCGCCCCCGTTCCTCCTCTTGCCACAGGAAGCGTTCCTGCCGTCGCCTTACTTACGTCAAGCGCTGTCACGGGGATGGTGATATCTGCGCTCCCGTCAAAGCTTGTCGCCGTGCCCGTCGCCCCGCCGCTTATCCCGATTGTCCGGGCAGTTTTCAGCTTTTCCGCGCTTTGTGCGGAACCGTCCGCCGCCCCTGTAGCGGCGCCGATTTGCGCCGCTGTTATACTGTTGATTTCTTCAATCCGCTGGTTAAATCCAGCGCGGGATACCCCCTCGTTTTCTTCAAACGGGGTTACAAATCCGCTCATATCCATTCCCCTTTCTCAAAGTCATTCCAGGTTAGGCTTTTACTATCCAGCTGTGCAAACGTCATTTTCTGCGCGTCCAATTCCGGCCAAGTGAGATAAAGATAATTAATGCTGATCAACAGATTTGCCGGGATCGTCTCATACAGGGTTGCATAAAGCGGTGCCAGGTCGCTGATTCTTGACGTTCCCCGGTATTTTACGTCTACCTGGTATCCGGCTACCGTGACTTCAACGGCAAGCCCCATGTACGCTTCAATAATCCCTTTTATCGTCTGCACATTTATTGGAGGCTTCGTCATCAGTTTAGCCTTGGCCGCCTCTTTCCGGGATTGCAGCGAACTATTTAACGGAGACGATATCCCCAATATTTTTTCCCACCGCGCTATGCCAGCTTCATCGCAGTGTCCTACAGATTTATTGTTTACTCCCGTTTGAATTTGAGTGGATAAGCTATCCACTTCATGATTAACGCAATCCGCTATCTGGCCTATCTCCAAGAATTGGTGCAGGAAATCCGGCAGAAGGGACAAGTAATCAGCCTGTTCTTCGTAGAACATCACGCCACCTCGCTGACCGTAATGGTCCCAACCGTTGGCACCTGATAATTGTCAAAGGTCTTTATTAAGGCAAGGTTCTGAGATTCCCCGTTCATGGTTACCATCCCAACATCAACGATTGCATCATGGCAATTCAGAATACCGGCAACCAGCTTGGCGTAAAAAACGATGTCGTCCTGAAACCCGATATTTTCTAAGTAGCCGCTGATTGTCTGTTCTACAATCGGCTTTATCAAATCAAAGCTGCTGCCGGTTTTCACCTGGATTTGGGCGGAAACGTTCACAGGCAGGTCAGTGCTGGTTTTCACCGTCACCGTGTGCCCAATCGGGGCTATCCCGTCTCCGTTCACGCCCATTAATTCCTGCACCTTGGAAACCAATTCCTCCGTGGCTTTCTTTCCCTGCTCATCCCCAATAACAATTCCAACACTGCCGGCGCCTACAGACGCCGCATTGAAAACCTTTACCGCGCCTACCCCGTCAACCTCAAGGGTTTTTTTCTCATAATCAGAGATATTCCCGCCATAAGGCGTCTGCCGAACCGCGGCATAAAACCTTGCCCGCAGGCTGTCGTCGGTTTCCGTATCCCGTGCGGGAATCAGCGGTTGGGCATCTAAGACTGCGGAACCTAGCCCATTGATATGATCCACCGGCAGGATTGCACCACTGTATGCATTCCCCTGTGCCCCCGCCTGTTCGCACTCCGCCTTGTATTCCCCTGCGGCGGTTCGTTCCGTCAAAGCAAAGGTCAGGCCGTTGACAGAAAAACGGGAACCGATAGGAACTTCATAAGCCGCTCCCGCTTCATCATAAGTGCAAAGCTTCCGCAGGGAATAGGTTGCCTGTTCCCTGTCTATTCCAAAATCAGCGGTCACCCGGTCAAGCCATTCCCCTTCCGCCGTATCCGCAAAGAGAAGATTAAACATATTTCCTAATAAATAGAGCTGTTGTGCCAACAAAAAAGCCGTGGGCGACAAGGTATCGTAAATGATGCTGCCTTCCCTTTTGTCAATATCATCCGGCACCCTGCTGAGCATTTCATCCAGCAGATTCTTGAATTGGTATGGTTCAGCCAATTGTTACCCCCCTTTCCAGTTCCAGGTTTCCAAACGATGTGACAGCCGTGAACTTTACCTTTAAATATTCCCGTTCAAACTCCGTTGAAAAACCCGTAACCGCAAGCACCCGGTCGTCTTCCATGAGCGCTTCCTGAATCCTGCGCCTGATATCAGCTTCCACAAATTCCCTGTCTTTCCCGATTAAGGTTGACCATTCCACACCGTAGTCCCAAGAATATATGGGGTATGCGAATCGTTCCGTATTCAAGGCCAGCTCTGCCGCCTGCGCCGCGGCCTGTAACCCGTCAACTTTCCCCTCAATCCTGCCGTTTATGAGCTGATAGGTTTTTGACGGCTTAAAGCCTGAAGCCGTCCCATAGGTTTTTAAAACGCTCATTCTCTCACAACCTGTCTACGATAAGATATTTTTGTCCCCGGTATTTTTGGATTGCCGCTACACGGTCGCCGGGGATTAGCTTGTTCTTCACCGTCACGGTTTGCTCTGCGCCGTTAATCGTCATTTTTGTTTGATAATCCGTCAACATTTTCGGGATATCCACCATATCCAGGGGGATGATTTCCGGCTTGCCGTCTATTTTCAACCCGCTCCCTGTGTAAGTACCATAGACGGCGTCTGCAATAGCTTCATTCTCCAAATACCCTTTAATCACCATTTTAATTGCCGTAACTACATCAACTTTCAAGCCCGTTCCACCACCTTCCAAATATTAAATTTATCCTCATCGTGTGGTTTGTGCGCGAGAATTCATGCGTTACGCTGTCTACCACCGCCCATAGGTGAATCCCTGCCTGCGCTATTTGGATATTTACGCCGCTGCCGCCGTGTACCCGGACATCCCCAATACACTCCATGCGCAAGGATTCCGTTTCCCGGTTCTTAATCTGTAAAAGCTGGTTGGCCCTCTCTGCAAGCTGCGCGTCATTCAAGTCGGCGGATACCTTTTCATAGAGCATCAGCTTCCCCCATCTTGCCATGTTGGAGGAATCCTGCGTGATGTAGGTGTCCCTCACGCCTTTCTCCTTGTCGTCCTTCGCTACTTTGATGTAGTTGTAGGTATCGTCGTCGATGGATTTTTCATAGGTGAAATCCGTCGCAAGGCTTTCATCCCCAATCACTAAGGGAAGCCGAAGATCCAGGGTGTCCCGCAAGTCCAGCGCTCCAAAATTGTCAAAAAGGGTGTAATAATACCCATTCGCAACAAGGTTATCCTCAATGCTCTGGTATAGCATATCAAGGTGCGTCTTGTTGTCGAACAGGTACTTTCCAAGGACATATTCCGTTTGGTCAATATTCCCCAGCCGGATTCTGTCGCCGGCGTTCAGCGCCACCGCATTGAGAAAGCTTGTTAGCGTCTCGTTCTGCCGCAAAATTGTGTTCTTGCTTTTCAAATACCGAAGCTGGTCATAGCAGGTGCATTGATAACTTTTCCTGTCCTGCCGCGTCTTAAAAAGGAACCCGTAAAAGAGATTGGCGGTTCCATAGGTAAAGATGACTGTACAGCCGTTTGGATAAACCGCGGCCTTTTCCGACGGGTATTCAAATTTCAGGATGGATGGCCCGTTGTTCCAGGAAGATTCATATTTCACGTTGTACGCGATTTCCGATAAGTCAGAATTATCGACTAAGAGCAACTGCATCACCTCCTATTACATTGACACTCCCCACGGCGAAAACCGGGGGATTCTCGGTTCAACCACCACAGCCTGCACCAGCGAGGTCTTACACGATGTCCCCGAGCGTATAGGTTCGGGCGTGTCCCGCCCTACCGTATGTATCGACTACGCCAGCAGGCGCAGCCCTTCGTTTAAGATGTTCTTTGCGGCGTTCACGTCCCGGTCGTGAACTGTGCCGCATTCCGGGCAAGTCCACTCCCGGACGGACAGGTCTTTCGTACCGTGCCACTGTGCGCCACAAGCGGAACAAAGCTGGCTGGATGGAAAGAAACGATCTACTGTGACCACTACTTTCCCATACCACTTTGCCTTGTATTCCAACTGCCTGCGGAACTCGCCCCAGCTTGCGTCCGAGATAGACCGGGCCAGTTTGTGGTTCCGCACCATGTTCTTAGGCGCTAAGTCCTCAATGGCTATGAGGTCATAGCCCCGGACAAGGGCGGTGGACAGTTTGTGCAGGGTGTCGTTTCGCTGGTTAGCTACCTTCTCATGGAGCCGGGCCACCTTGACTCGCGCTTTCTCCCGGCGGTGGCTCCCCTTTGCTTTTCGGGAGAGCTGCCTTTGGAGACGGGCAAGCTTTTTGGCGGACTTTGCAATGTACTTGTGGTTCGGATATTCCGCTCCATCGGAGGAGATGGCAAATGACTTTAGCCCCATGTCCAGGCCGACAACGGCCCCGGTGAAGGGCAACGGCACTATGTCTATATCGGTACAGCACAGTGCGACAAAATACTTGCCGCTTGGATTACGAGAGATAGTTGCGGACAGAATACGCCCCTTAACCTCTTTGGAAATGCGGCATTTCACCTTTCCGAGTTTTGGAAGCTGTACCGTCTTGTCCAAAACCTTAATGTTCGTTCCCACACGCTTGCTTTTGTAGCTCTGGCAGTGGTCATGCTTGCTTTTGAACCGGGGATAGCCGGGCTTCTCGCCCTGCTTCACACGGCGAAAGAAGTTCTGGTATGCAACATCAAGTGTCTGTACAGAGGATTGCAGAGCGGTAGAATCTACTTCTTTTAACCAGAGCAGTTCCTGTTTCATGGCAGTCAATTCCTTATCCTGCTAGAACCGCGTTGGAGCCTTCCCGGTTTCTTTATATTGCTCCTGCCTCTGCGCAAGATAGTGGTTGAACACAAAGCGGCAGCAACCAAAGGTACGCAGTATTTGGTTTTCCTGCGCTCTGTTCGGATAGATGCGGAATTTGTACGAATATTCCATCGTTTCCCTCACACATTTTTCTGGTTCTCTATGTACTGTTTGATGACCGACAATGGTGCACTGCCAACCGTTGATACGAAATATGAATTTGTCCACAGTGACGGAAGCCGGGATCGAAGCCAGCTAAATTCTTGCCGCAAAACCCGGGAACTACGGCCTTTGATCTGCTTGATGGCTCTATGTACGCCGAATTGTGGGTCTATCTCCAGGAGCAAATGCACATGATCCGACATGATTTCCATCTCTATGATGTCAATTGAGTTCTTTTAACCGATTATCGACACCATTGACCAAGACCTTACGGCGGGGTATTTGCTGGAGTACACCACATTGTTATTGCTCTTGTATTCCATATCTAATATTATACTACTCGACGAAAACTAACACAAGACCTCCCTCTGTATACGGGGGAACAAGGTGTGGCTTATATCCCCATAGCTAAAGCAAGGGGTATTACGCCACGAATGATAAAAAGAAATAACCGCCCTACCCTCAGAAAGTAAGCGGTTATTTCTTAACCATTATTCCGGGGGCTAACCGTCTGTCAGCAACACCCTACACTTATATTATATAGGTTTTTATGGAAATGTCAAATCTCCTCCGCTCTTGCAATCGGTTATAATCTCCATAAACTTGTTGTAAATTGGCAGATTTTGGGGTATTATAAGGATAGAAAAAACGCATAATAAGGAGGGGTAAATTATGGGATTTTTTAGTGATGATGAAGAAAAGATGGACAAATTGGTGGAACAATTTCATTTAGAGGGGTTAGAAGCAAAAGACTATAATGCGTTGCGCCAGGCTATTAGCCATTATAATTTGGCGGTCATGAACGCACCTAGAACAATAACGAAGCCCGGTATCGATCAGGTAGAAATGGGGTACCTTGCAGCAATCGCAAACCAAAACTGGATTATCATAAGGCAAATGACTAAATTGAATAAAAATTTAGAGAAGTTAATTCAAAAATGAAACATCGCCAATTTGGATTTTTTTGAGGAGTGGTTTCATATGACAGTATCCAAACTTTTAAAAGCGGTATCCATCATTTTAGGCGTGATTTTTGCCATAGCCGGGTATGAGGTTGGCACTCAAAACCCGTTTTCGGATGAATTTATGTATGTCCCTGCAATAGGCATTTGGGCGGGCGGATTCATCGTTTGCCTGCTTGTGTTCGCTTTTGGAGAAATGCTGAAACAGCAATGCTACACGAACGAATTGTTGGAACAGCAGTCATCTTTAAATAAAGGTTCAGGAAATCAGCCCTATACTAGCAATGGAGTCATACTCCCGGAAAAAGCCCCCAATTATGCTGTCAAGCCTTTTATTAAATAAACCGTCAATAGGGAGTGTTTTTCTATAAAATCGTCTATTTTGTCGCCCATCCATTGGAATGTTTCAGCAATTTTGAGGAACTGTTAAAAAGAGTTTGCCCCCCACAAAAAGGGTGAAACTCGGTCACTCACGATATTGGAATCATCTCCCCCACAAAAATGTCCTAATTTCGCAATTAGTCAAAGACCTTTTCATAGATAATTATGTACTTAATTTATTATACCAGTCTTTAAAATCATTAATTTTATCCCCCATCCATTGAAACGTTTCAGCAACGTTGTTTTTTATCTTGTCAATTCCGCCCCATATTTTTTCATTTGTGTTTTCATTATAATAATCAACCATGTCATTGACCGGAAAATAGTCCGTAAGGGTAGGAGAAACGTATATATCCCCTTCTTCAACCAGCGCGGGGTTAAATATCGGCTTAGTTGTAAGCGGATCAGAAAAGTACGATTGAATTTTCTCCTTATGCCGAAAATCAGACGTGGTAAGCCTTTTAGGTGCAGGCGGGTCATCTCCCGTTGTATTCCTTGTCGAATCATAAGCGTTGCCGCCCTTTTTCACTGTGACTTTGGGCGGCACAGGCTTTTTCCCCGGGCGTGCCACATAAGGCACGTCCGTTGTTTTTACCCCTACCACACGGTTTTCCCGTATCTTTACGGATACTTCAAACACCCCGATAAACTTCTCGTTCTTTACATAGCTTTCCAAATAGCCGGATGTTGCCGTATAGTCGCCCTTTGAGGTCAAAATAAAATTACTCGGGTCTTTGGTGTTCAACAGCACTTCAAATAGCCGGAATATCTCGCTTGCGGGCTGCCAATGCGGCAGATTGTAATCGTTCTTTTCCGTCAAATGGCAGGAAATCACCCAGGTATGCAGATCGCGGCTTTCCGGGACAGGGAACTTTCCGCTCCCTATCCCGTCGTATTCCTGCATTTCCCGCCCGCTGGTTTCTTCCACTTCCGTCACGCCGTAAAGAGTGATCCCGCCGATACTCACATAGTAGCTCATGCATATGCCCCCTGTGGCTGGATTTCCGTCATCTCTGCAATCTTGTCCCCAAGATAGTTAGTCACTTCATCCAGATCCGTTGTCTTTTCAATGGTCTGCCCGTAGATGTTCACCTGTGGGGCAAGCGTTGCCGTGGAAAACTTTGCGAAGAACCTCGCCCCCGCAATATCCAGCGCGTATTTCAAGGATTCCTTTTCAATCTCTACGGTGCCTTTTACGCTGATGGGGTCTTCGTTGGTTACGTTCACATCAAGGTCAGTATTGGCAAGCCCTGTACCAGCTTCCTTTTTCAAATCTTCCAGGCTGGATTTTGCTTTCTCATTGCTTTGGCCGAAGTTGTCCATCATGCTGTTAGCCATCCAGATCGCGCCGCCAATCCCGGCGACTGCCGCCGCTACGCCCGCCCAGTTTCCAATCGCAGCGTTCATGGCTACGCCTGCAACCGTCGTGATTGCGGCTGCTATCGCCATTACACCGTTGTAAACCACTATCGCGGCGGCTACACCAGCAATGACGGGCGCCAAAATATCCGCGTTTTCTGCCACCCAGGCAAGCCCGTTTCCAATAAAGGTCAAGCCTTTGGATACTAAGTCAAAGAAAGGCTGGAACTTCCCGGCCTGCATATCCTCGTTAAGCTGCTGCATTGCCTGCGACAGGTTATGTACGGCAGGGTTCGCTTCATCTCCCAGCGCCGCCTGAAGGTTCGACACAAACATGTTGGTTTGGGTAATCAGGGAGTTAAAATTCTGGTCTACTACTTCCTGTGTCGCCCCAAATTTATTAAACACCTGGTCTAAGTAATCAATCGTCCCCTCAATATCCCCGGCGTTGGTCAACTCCCTGATTTTCGCGCCGCTGATGCCAGACATGTTGAACCTGTCCTTAATGGACATCGTGTCCCCAGAAAGGACTTCCTTCAAGGCAAACACCGCGCCGGACGCCCCCTGTGTTGGGTCTTTGGCGTACAGGCGTTCCGTCAGCTTGTTCAGCTTCTCAATTTGTTCAATGTCCCTGGTATACGATAAAAACGACGTTGTGGCGGCAGCCAAGTCAGCCTTGCTCAGCGCGGAGATTTTCGCGTATTCGCCCACATACTGGTAAAGCGCGGTGCCGGCCTTTGCGTCATCCAACAGGGCCCGAAATGTTGTTTCCTGTACCTGCGCCTGCGCGCCCGTCTTGATTGCCCCAAACATCACGTCAAGGGCTTTCTTTCCCAGGTATGCGGCAGATACCAGCTTTGTAATCTTGCCGGTCAAGGACAATATCCCAGCGGAACCGCCGCTTGCGTGTTCCTTTATTTTTCCCATCCGGCTGTTGAACGCTTCCGTTGCTTTTTCCGCCTGCTTCGTGCGCTTTTCATAGGAGTCAGACGACTCTATGATTTTTTTCATCGTCGCGGTGTATTGGTCGGTCAGGCGGAATACCGCTTCCAACGTGTTCGCCATGCCCTAACCCCCTTTAAAATGCTTTGCCGCCACCGCGTCGCTTGCAACAAGGAACGCCCTGTCCCGGATAGGCAGCGCCATAAAATCGGACGGCAGAATATTGTGGTTTTGCAGGGCGAGATGCGCGTACCTAAAAAAATTGTCCTCGCCCTGCTCTATCAGTTTTTTACTTTCTCAACCTCGTCCGAAAAGTTTACCACAACGTCGGTATACCGGTTGTAAATTTCAATCAGCTTTGAAATCTCAGCGCCGTTAAAAACCAGTTTCAGGGCGTCAACTGCATTGATAACCTTCCGCCCTTCACGTTCAGACAGCCCCGCCAGAAGTTCTTTACTGTGCAGATCCGGCGCCGCCAAAGATTCCGCCACATAGAGCATCATGATATCTATACCGTCCAAATTGCCGTCCTTGGCGGTTTTCATCAGTTCCAAATCTTCCTGCGCGGAAAGCATCCTCATTTCAAGCTCAGAGTCAAACGCGCCCAGCCTGAATTTCAGGTTGGGCTTCCTTTTTGGGTGCAAAAAACTTTGTAAGCTATCCATACTTTACTCCTCAAATTTCTCAATGATATCAAAATCGTTTGCGGTGAAGGAAGTGCTGTTCCGAATGGCGTCCGTAGAACTGTCGTCAATTGCCCCAAACGGGATTTCATTTAGGATAACACCGGTCAATATCACTTCACACCGCCCGTATTTCCCGCTTTGCGCATAGTATTGCAGGGTGATTTCCGGGTACTCTCCGCCATTTTTGTATTTTTTAACCGCCTCAATAAACTTGCTGGTACAGTGGTAATACTCCACATCCCCGTTTACTTTCAGCCCGCGCGCGGCGTTCTGTTCCACCCGCTCTTCCAAAAACTGCTTGCTTTCCACAATGCCTTCCGCCTTTGCGGAGATTTTCGCCAAATGGAACGCCTCTACCGTCCTGCCGCCAATGGTCGCGTAGCCTGTCCCGTCGTGCCCGGACGGCAGATCCTGTAACCTTGTCTTGCTCATATCCACCCTCCTTTACTGTGCAATCACTTTTACGTAAATTTTGTCCACGGTATCGGCAACGCGGATTCCCGCCGTCACCGTCACCGCATCCCGTGCCGCACCCTCTGCCACGTCCACGTCGTCCGCAGTAAAGCCTTCCACATATCCAGGGTCAAGGTAATCCTTCTTCGTCATATCCGCGATGTACCCCTTAATCTGGTTCCTTCCCTGCACGGTATTCCTGATTTTCCCGATTGCCCGCGTGTTCAAAAGCAGCTGCAGGTCGCTGGCATATTTATCCAGCGTGCGCACTACCAGCCCCTTGTGGAAATCCTCCGGGTTTTCCGCGGTAAAGGTGGTCAAGCTGTTGCTGTCATAAAGGACTTTCACCCCGCCGTACAGGAAAACGAACAGGATTTCCCCGTTTTGCGTTTTGGCTTCCTGTTGGGCTTTCGTCAGCCTGGGGTTCACGTCAACCCATCCGGTAACGTCAAAATACGTCGCGGAACCTTTGATTCCCTGCTTTGCCAGGATGCCGGCCATCGTGGAACACGCTTCCGCCGCCGTCAATTCATAGTTTTGCGTCACGCCGCCCACTGTGTTGTTGTAGATTGCTTTATCATTTGCGGCGTCGCCGCTTACCACGGCCTGAACCATCACGCCGTTTGTGCGCTGTTCCTTGACGAACCCCTTGATGGAGGCAATGGTTTCGGCGTCCGTACCCGTATAAAACAGGATGTTGTAATCGTGCTTTGCGATTTCCGCAAAATAAGCGTCCACGCTGTCCGCTGTCCCGTTCGTCCCGCCGGAAAGCCTCACGGTTCTGGCTTCCAGGGTACCGCTTCCCTCCAGGCTGATAAAATCATTGGCATGAAATTTGTCCGGCGCCGAAACGGTCTGCACATCGGCTTCCAAACCGTCCAAATAGGTTCTAATGCACCAATAATCCCCGGACGCCTCCACCGTAACGGAAATATCGTTCCCGCGCGTGCCGGAATACTTTGCTGTAGCGGTCAAGCCTGCCGCCAATTCCCCGGAAGCTTTTTCGCCGGTATTTGTCCTGTAAAGCAGCAGCTGGTCCGCGTAGTTCATGACCTCGTTTACCAGCTTCATTTTTACATCAGACAGCCGGTAGCCTAAAGGCGCTAGGGTATCCGCCCCCTGGCGGAGTACGGTCAGGGTATCGCCCCAATCCAGTTCCAGGAAGGTGGTCACAACCCCCTCCACACTGGAACCAGCGCCCCGTTCCCCGGCAACGACTTCCACCGTTACGCCGGGCAGAATTTGAGTAATCATATTTTCAGCTCCTTTTCCGCGTGCTGAATGACCGGCCCGTCCGGGACGGCCTTTTCCCACGCGGTGATAATGCCGGTCACATGCGTCAACCGGTCTGTAAAATCGCTGCCCTTCTCATAGCAGCGGAATTCTCCTACCCCGCTTGGGATAGCGTCGAGATTTTGTTCCAGAAGAAAAGCGGCGCGGCTTAATTCCGCGCTGCTCTTTTCGTCTTTGGGGATATAGGTAATTTCAAAACCGAATTCATAAACGCTGATATCCTCCAGCCGCTTTTGGTTTGCAATGCTGTACAGCCTAACAAACAGGGCGGGCGGCTTTACCCCTTGCTGCTGCGCGCCGAGATACACAGTTGATTTTGGGAAAAGCCCGGCGGCAAAGTTGGCAAGCGCAAGCAGGACATGCCCGGAGATTCCCAGGTTGTTTGAAGTTATCTGGTTTTGCATTTCCCGGTCGTAACTAATATTTTTTGCAATCTCCATCAGAACCCCGTCTTTCTTTTCACCCGTTCCATTTCCTGCCGCGTAACTGTACCGCTTTGCCGCCGCGCCGTATCAATCCCCTGTTCCATCATCCGGTTTCCCTGTACGTATCCGGTGGTTTCTCCCCTCCGGTTCACCTGACGGTGGCCGTTGTTTACGTAAATGGCATAATAGACGTTATTGTGGTAATCGCTCTGCCAGCCGTTTCCAACACGCAGGGTCTTTCCGCGCTCCCAGCTCCGTTTCAGTGTGCCGCCTTGCATTCCGCTCCTTGCAGGATAGCTCCCAACCGGCGTGTTTTTTACGGTTACTGCATACGCCATGTCCCTCATCCCTGCAACAATCCGCTTTGCGCTTTCTTGCAAGTCGGCGCCCAGGGAAACCAGCTGCTTCCTGAACTGAGAATAATCCTTGGTAATCATGCGATCGCAACCACCTTTACCTTTACGGCATTGCTGAAACTGCCGTGGAACGGCTTGCCCGCCGCGCCGGTAAGGGCTTGCCCCTTATGGGAAATAACAACCGTGTCCCCGTCATGCAATAGGATATCTGTATCCACAAACAAGGTGCACAGCAGTTCTGTGGCCGCTATGGTATCGGATTGCGACAACTCCGGCAGCCCATCCCGCGAGAAGTGGCACGGCAAATCCCGGTACACCTCTTGCGGTTCTGAAACATTGCCGTCCGCCTTTTCCCTCCATACGGTAACCCTGTCGTCCCAACGGGATTGAATTGCCGCTTTCCCCTGAGAAACCACGGTACCCGGCAGTCTCATGGCAGCCTCCTGAACCGGTCAAGGATGGACCTGTAATCCGCCGCCGCCTTTTCGGAGCTTCCCGAGGTGGCGCCGTCGGAGAACGTCACCGTCGTGTCGCCCTCCGTTACAGACTTCACCGCTCCGGAACCCGCTTCCGCCGCGCCGGTATATGTCGAATAGCTGATATCCACCCACGGATAGAACAAGCCGTCCGGGAACTCCCTGATATTCAGCGGCAGGTTGCAGTAACTCAAAATGCTGTCCTTCGCCTGCAATATATAGGAAAGGTATTTGCCGTCCTCCGCCGCGTCGTCAGGGACATACCCGCGCTTCTTCCATTCCGCCAACACGTCTGTTTCTGTCATCTTTCCGCCTCACGCGTGCGCCGTCGCTTTGGTGTGGATGTAGATGGCGGCGGTGTCGTTGTCGCGCACAATCAGGTCGTGGTGCGCGCGGTAGAACACGTCGTAAGCGTCAGCGCTCTGGTTCTGTTCTGGCGTCACAATTTTAGATACGTTGCGCTTTACCACACCCTGCAAAACCGCCTTGCTGGCATAAATGAAGTTAATATCCTTTGTTCCGGCTACAGCCTCATACCCGCCGCCGGTTTCGCCTTCCGTTGTGCCGTCCAGCAGCTTAATTTCGGAATAGAAACGCACCTGTGGCACTTTGATAATGGGTGTAATGCCGTCCAGCAGCTCGACGCGGCGGTTAATGTCCCCGTTATTTACGGTCACGTCAATCCTGCGGCTGATTGCGTCTGTGTTTTTCAGCATAGAATAAAAATCGTTCGTGCAGTAAAGCACGCGGCCTTCCTCCGGCACTTCCCTTTCGTTCAGCGCCTTTTCTGCGGCGTCAAACAGGGAAAGGGGCTTATCAGAAGAAGTAAGGTCTTTCTCCACAATTGTCCCAAGGCTTCCGCTTCTCTTTGCGGCCGCATAGATTTCCATAAACCGGACGGCGTCAATTTCCGGGATTTCGCGCGTCCTCACGTACTGAAGCGCCACCTGCCGGAACAGGTCAAACGCGGTTTCGTCGTTGTCGATGACGTCAATCCTGAATTTTCTGCCCCTGTCATACTTCAAGGTGTGCTCTTCATAGGATACGGATACGCCGCCCTGCGCATAGCCCGCGTCGCGGTCATAGTCGCCCGCGCCGTCCACGGAAATTTTGGGGAACTTGATTTTGTTCGTGCCCACAAAGTTCTGCGCGAGCGCCGCGCTGTCCAAGTCAGCGGTCTTTGCCTGGTTTACATAAACCTCATCCAGCACAGAAAGGAATTTTAACGCCTTTTCTGCAAACGTATTGATTGCCACTCAAATCTCTCCTTTACTTTTTTGGGGGAAGACCTGCTGCCGCCCTCCATTTTGCCATATCGTCTTCCTGCGGCGGATTTCCTCCGGCCACCGGCGGAGGCGGGTTCTTTTGAAGCTCAAACGCGGAGGCGCATTGTTCCTTTGCCCGCTTCAGCACCGCGTCAGCGTCTTTTAGCTGGTTGTTTTCGTCAAATTCCACCTTGCCGCCCAGCTTGTACAGGACGTAATCAACGTCCCTGCACCCTGCGCCGGACAGCGCCGATTTCAGGGCAAAGCCCTGGATATCCTTCGCCCGGCCCTGCTTTTCTTCCTCCAACTGCCGCCGCAATTCCTCTAGGTCAACGCCCTCAAACTTTTTGGCGGTTTCTTCGGCTTTTCCAAGCTGTTCTTTCAGGCTGTCCAATTCCTGCTTTGCCTTTTGCTTTGCGCCGCCGATATCCGCGCTGTTCAGGTTCAGGATCGCGCTGATCTGTTCCTCCGTCGCGTCTTCAAAAATCTTTGATACATCTTCCCTTTTCACTTTTCGTCCTCACTTTCAGTTTTTTCTCGTGGTTCCTTTCCACTCCGCTTGATAGTTTCGCGTCATTCCGGACAATTTGGGTATAAAAATAGCGCTGTGCACAAGAGCACAACGCTAGCTTTATTGAGCATGGAAAAACGCCGCTGTTTTAGCCCCCTCAATGGTCAAAAAAATCATACCGTTTTGAGCGGATATGGTACGGCTTATTTTCCCGCAGCGCCTTCTCCAGCGTCTCCTTGTAGATCTGCGCGGCGGGCTTTTC
>OJOF01001104.1_pt1 | contig 21842 bp, 20 predicted proteins | sample 1598181 | NCBI WGS metagenome assembly OJOF01 (sample SAMN01915226, study PRJEB22387) | human gut metagenome | isolation source: stool | host: Homo sapiens | place: USA
ACACAATATATCGCCAAAATAGAAAAAGTGACCTCCTTCTTCTTCTTTGTCCGCCCACGTCGCTTTGGTAAGAGCCTTTTCCTAAATATGCTCGGTCTATACTATGACATTAACAAAAAAGATCGGTTTGAGGAAATATTTGGCAATCTTTACATAGGCAAGCATCCTACGCCTGATCGCAACAAATATCTGGTGCTTACACTCAATTTCAGTAGTGTAGCCGCCAATATGGATCGTTTGGAAGAAACATTCAACACCTATTGCAAAATCGTAATGGATGGATTTGCAGAACGAAATGCTCATCTGTTAGGGAAAGAAGCCGTCGAAAAGCTACATGAATTAAAAACAGGAGATGCCTTATTGGGATCACTGTGTCAAAGCGCCCAAAACAAGGGACAAAAGATATATCTGATCCTCGATGAATACGATAATTTTGCCAACAATATTCTGGTAGATTATGGCAATGAGCGTTATCGCAGCATCACTCATGGCAGCGGATTCTTCCGTAGCTTCCTTAAAGTGGTAAAAGACTATTCAAGTTCAGTGATCGAGCGCATCTTCTTGACAGGCGTAAGCCCCGTAACAATGGATGATCTCACCAGCGGATTCAACATTGCGGATAATTATAGCAGTTCACCTATCTTTAATAATATGATGGGATTCAATGAACAAGAAGTACGCACTCTAATCGATTATTACAAAAGTTACCGAGAACTACCGCATACTACAGATGAATTAATAACCATCATGAAGCCATGGTATGACAATTACTGTTTCGCCATAAAAGCACTAAAGGAACCGTCTATGTATAATTCAGATATGGTGCTCTATTTCATGAATCATTATATGCTGAATGAGGATATCCCTGACAATATGCTTGATGCCAATATCCGCACCGACTACAACAAGCTGCGCCACCTCATCCACGTTGACAAAACTTTCGGTGAAAATGCAAGTGTCGTACAAGAGATCGTAGAAAAAGGTGCTACTACCGGAATTATTGCAAATAGTTTTCCAACCGAAGACATTATCAAACCAGAAAATTTCAAAAGTCTGCTCTACTATTACGGTATGCTAACCATCAGCGGAATGGAAATGGGCGAGCCTGTACTGAGTGTCCCCAACTGGGCAGTACGCGAACAACTCTACGGTTACATGGCAGACATCTACAAAGATTCTGCCGACTTATACCTGGAAACAGATAAGCTGGTAGACCGAATGAAGCGAATGGCATACAAAGGAGAATGGGAGAATTGCTTCACATACATTGCCGACCGCTTGAACGCCCAAAGCAGTGTTCGCGACTTCATAGAAGGTGAAGCTTATGTAAAGACCTTTATTTTGGCTTACCTCGGATTGACACATTATTATATCGCCCGCCCCGAATATGAGAGCAACAAAGGGTATGCGGATATCTTTCTGCAACCTCGGCTGCTACAACTTCCCGACATGGTATACAGCTACTGCATCGAAGTGAAATATGCAAAACGAGATGCTTCCGACACCGAGATAGAAAAGTTGCTGTCCAATGCCAAAACACAGCTAAAACAGTATGCAGCAAGCGAATGGATTCAGCAAGACAAAGGAACTACAGAATTAAAGAGTATCGCATTAGTATTTCAAGGTTGGAAATTGGTGAAAGTAGAAGAAGTATAAAAAGACTAGTCAAACAATTCTTTCAGTACATCCAGAGATTTCAACGCAGGAAAATCCGGTAAATGCAGACGATAATAATCATTCATAATCGTCAAACAACGAGTGCGTTCTGAACGGCTCATGCCAAATAAGTGCATTGTCTCATAATTCATACGCATCAGCTGGCGAAGGCGTCCCGCCTCGTCGGGATTAATATAAGAAGAATGCAACTGCGGACGGGTGGAAGTGAAACAAGCATTCAGCAAATCAAAATAATCGCCGGTGTGATAATCTTCCAGGTTCGGATACAGCCCCAGGAACCGGGAAAGGCGCATCAGAAAAACCAGATGAAAATTGGCAAACCCTTCACGACACTCATCCAGCCAAATGACGGAATGCTGCAAATAGGCGAACAGCGGACGGTTCTCTGCTTCTTCACGGACCGCACGATACAGAAACTCTGCCAGAAAAAGTGCCATCGAAGATTTGTACGGATCATAAGGAATAGAAGTGAAAGGATAAAAGGACTTTGCCTCTTTCACCCGGTAGAGTGTGGCATTCGGACGGTAGTCCGCCTCAAACTCGATAAAAGACAAGGGCTGGAAAAGCACTGACTTGACTGCTGACTTCCGCGAACGGGGGACGGGAACCAGAAAAGAAGTCCTGCCGGATAACTCCGTGTACATATCTACAATGATAGAAGTATCATTATATTTAAGCGTATGTAGAACTATTCCTTTCGTCTTTTGCAGCATAACGTGCTCCTCTTTTTATCATTCCGGAACAAAACTACAAAAAAATGTCTGGCAATTGAGAGCTTTTTAGAGGCGTTAACAACAAAAAAGATTGCTATTTTTGTTATACTCCCTGAATAACAAGTAAATATAAACAAGAACATGAAAAGAAAAAGTAATAAAAACAGCTTTATCGGATGCGCAAAAGCATACATCCGAAGTCTTCAAGAAGAAGGCCGTTACTCGACGGCACATGTATACAAAAACGCAATTCTTTCATTTACAAAGTTTTGTGATACTCCCGATGTGGCATTCGGGCAAGTCAACCGCGATAACCTGAGAAGGTATGGACAGTATCTTTATGACTGCGGATTGAAACCAAATACCGTATCGACTTATATGCGTATGCTGCGCAGTATCTACAACCGGGGCGTCGAAGCAGGCACTGCCCGTTTCATTCCCCGACTGTTTCGTGATGTATTCACCGGAGTAGATGTCCGCCAGAAGAAGGCGCTGCCCATCAACGAGCTGCACATGCTGCTCTACAAAGCGCCCAAGTCCAGACATCTGTGTCGTACACAAGCAATAGCACGACTGATGTTTCAGCTCTGCGGCATGCCGTTTGCCGACTTTGCACATCTGGAGAAATCTGCATTGACACACGGAGTACTGAGATATAACCGTATAAAGACGGGCACTCCCATGAGCGTTGAAATACTGGAAGCAGCCCAAAAGACAATCAACGGACTGCGCAACAATGAATCTTCCGCCGGCGATTATCCGGATTATCTGTTCGACATAATGAAAGGAGATAAAAAAAGGAAAGAAGAGGCAGGATATAAGGAATATCAGTCGGCTCTCAGACGTTTCAACAATCAGTTGAAGAGCCTCTCCAGAGAATTGCGCATCAAATCGCCCGTCACTTCATACACCATCCGGCATTCCTGGGCAACAAGCGCCAAATATCAGGGAATCCCTATCGAAATGATCAGCGAATCATTGGGACATAAATCGATAAAAACCACGCAAACTTATCTGAAAGGCTTTGGACTGGAAAAACGGACAGAAGCGAATAAATTGAATTGTTTTTACGTAGAGAACTATCTTACAGGCAAATAGAGAGAGAGACAAGCTATTGAATATAAACAAATTACCTTATCTATTACTTCTTAGGTAACGGAAATAAATACAGCGCAAAGATATAGAAAAAGAACATCATACTCCAAATTAATTATACATTATTTTACTCCCTTTCTTTCAAAAAAAATAAAAAAGAATACAGGAGCATGAATTATATCTGTTTCATGTTCCAGACCGCTATTGTATCTGCCGGACTGTTTTTCAGCCGAAAACTCATATATACACTTTATAACTCAAAGACCGCTGCCTTTTTTACTTCTTTCCCCTCCACATACCGGTCACAAAACCGGATTTCCGTTACCTAAGAAGTAACAGAAACACATAAACAAAAGATTATGACACACAAACCCAATAGTAATAAAAAAAGGATATTGCCGATCAGCAGCATGAAGGGACTCACACCAGTCTTAAAATGCATGTTGGCAAGCATCCTCCTTTCCTGTCTTCTGCCCGCTTCCAGTCTATACGGGCAAAAGATAGCTGTCAAGAGCAATCTTCTCTACGACCTCACAACCACATTCAACATAGGGGGAGAGATAAGATGCGATGATACGCATACGCTCAGTCTCTCCGTCAACTACAATCCCTGGAACTTCGGAGGAAATAAAAAGATGAAGCATTTCATGCTCCAGCCGGAATACCGCAAATGGTTTAGCGGAACGTTTATGGGAAGTTATATCGGCTTTCAGGTTCATTATGCCCTGTTCAACTTTGGCGGTATGCTCCCCTGGGGATTCGGGAACGGTAAAATGCTGGGAATCGAAAACAAGCAGATTGCCAACAATCGGTATCAAGGCAATCTGGCAGGCTTCGGCATCTCCTACGGTTATCAATGGATGATCAGTCCGCAATGGAATCTGGAAGCAGGACTCTCACTGGGATATGCCCACCTCAACTACAAACGTTACGGACAACCCGAAGGCGCCGCCTTCATAGAAAAGTCCCACTGCAACTATTGGGGCCCCACGCAGATAGGAATATCACTCGTATATTTCATTCAGTAAATCAATTAAATCACAACATAACATGAAAACGAAAGCATTCATCTTTTTCAGTCTATTGATATGCAACTTGCTCCCGGCACAGAACGTTAAGCTGGATATCGTCCCTCACTTCTTCGGTGTCCGTGCAGATTCATTGCTTCTGGCCATGGATATTTCAATCCATATAGACGACATGGATTCCAAAAGTGCCTTTATGCTGACACCCGTACTGACCAGCCAGGAGAAAAAAGTGCTGCTGCCACACATACAACTGAACGGCAAGCAGAAACAGAAGCTATATCTGCGCAATCAGATATTGCGCAAAAAGAATGACCGGAAAGAAGAGGATGCAAAAGCTTATCTCATTGCCGGCATTGACGAAAATCATTCACGTACCATTTCCTACCGGACTTCATTGCCGGCGGAGGACTGGATGAGCAACGCGACACTGACACTCAAAAGAACTATTGTACGTCCGGAAGGTGAACAATCTCTGAAAGATACGATCGTCATAACTCCTCAAAACATAGTGGCATCTTCCGGCACAATAGTTCCCTCCAGTACGGCTACCCAAGAAATAGTCTCCCTTCCTGCTGTCAATGAACGTTCGGTGACTCCGGCAGCCGGCAACAAGATGAAATACAAGGGTGCCTATGTTTCTCCCGAAACGGATGATGTGGACGCACGGAATCAGAAAGAACTGAATTTCAGCCTTGAAGAGGCAAAAATGATAGCGGAGATCAATCCGCAGATGTTATCGCTCCGCGAACTCTACACTGTCGCCCTGTCTTATACGGAAGATAAAGCCCGGTTTTACAAGATTATCAATATTAGTGTCAAACTGTATCCTGTACACCCGGTTGCCAACCTGAATGCAGCAGCTGCCGCCATCGAACAGGGAGACGTCAAATCGGCAGGTAAGTTCCTTTCAATGGCTCTCCATGACAGCCTTGCCTACAAAAACTGTCGCGGAGTATACGAACTTATGTCCGGAAATACCTATGAAGGTATCCGAATGCTGAAAGCCGCCAAAGCAGAAGGCTCCGAAGAGGCTGCATACAATCTGAATGCATTTTTTGAGAACAATAAACGCCCTTAATCAACGGATACAATGAAACGTTTCATATTCCTGCTCTTATTTCTTGGATGTCTGGACGCTTACTCGCAGAAAGTGGCCATCAGAGTGAATGCGCTTTCTGCCATAGACGGAGCCTTCGGAGGAGGAATCTCGTATGCCATAGGAAACAAGAACACCGTCGAACTCACCGGAAGCCTGCGACCCTGGAAGCGGAGCGAAGAATATGTCAACCGCTACTGGCTGCTGCAACCTGAATACAAATACTGGACTTGCCAGAAGTATAACGGCTTTTTCTTGGGGGCTTATCTGAACGGCGCACAATTCAACATCGGAGGCAAGAAACTGCCTTTCGGCGTATTCTCCCAACTGAAACGTTATCGGTACGAAGGCTGGCTGGCAGGCGGAGGTATCAGCTGTGGATATCACTGGATGCTGAACGACCACTGGAACATAGAAACAAGTGTGGGAGCAGGATACGAATATATCCATTACCGGCAATACAACTGCGTAGATAAATGCGCAAAGCTAAAGGAGGAAGGAAAGTATCATTACGCAGGACCTAATAAGGCCTCTATTAGTTTAATCTACCTATTTTAAGAAAAGAAGAAAAATGAAAAAATTATGGAAAGTCTGGTTCTCCAAAAGGAGGCATATTTACATGGAGATAGCACGCAAATACCGGTCTACACCGTGGAAAGTATATCACTTAGGACATGGCGGTAGAGGAAAAACACCGAAGGACATGAAGATTCTGGAAGAACTGCAACAACGCGGAATCATATCTTATATCTATCCTTGGTGAACAGGCTATTTCTACATATAGATTCATTGATTAGTATAATTATGAAACTGAGAGGATTTTTTATTATTGCGGTCATGGCATCGCTTTCCCTACAGGCACAGACGCCTGTAGAGAAAGATAACGGAACGATCCGCACCACCGCTTCCAGCCTCCACAAGGCAGGGGAAGAACTGGTGGTTTCTATTTCGGTAGAGATCACCCGGGACCTCTCGTCCAACGAATCGCTGGTTCTTGTTCCAGTTGTCACCGACAGTCTGGAGCACCGGATGGAACTGCCACCCATCTATATCAATAGCCGGAAACAACAAATCATATTTATGCGTGAGACGGGCAGAAAAGAGAAAGAAGCCCGGTCACTGCAAAGGAAAAACGGAAGTCAGCAAAGTATGCATTATCTGCAATCCGTTCCTTTTGAGAAATGGATGAACCATGCTACACTCTCACTGATAGAGAAAAGTTGCGGCTGCGGCATCCCCGGTGAAGAAGCTTTCACCTGTATCGCCCATCTGCACCCGCAGCCGGTACCTATTCCGCAACTCGTATTTCTCACTCCGCAAGTGGAAGCGCTGAAAACCAGAACCGAGAAAGGGTGTGCATTCATCGACTTCCCTGTAAACGATGTGATCATACACGAAACATACAGCAACAATGCAACAGAACTGAATAAGATCGTTCAAACAATAGATGCTATCAAAAATGATACGAATGTGACAATCACACATATCAGCATTCATGGTTATGCATCACCCGACGGACCTTATAAACTCAACGAGAGATTATCCCGCGAACGTACTCAGGCATTGAAGGAATATGTATGCCGGTTATATACATTCGACCAAACGGATATCCAGACCTCACATACTCCCGAAGATTGGGAAGGATTCGAAGTTCTTCTCACCGATACAGCCTTTCAGCAAAAAGAGACGGTCATGAGAATCGTGACAGGCAGTCTGCACCCCGACCGCAAGGAAGAGAAGTTGAAAAAACAATTTCCGGCATTCTATCGCTTTGTACTCGAACATTGGTTCACGCTGCTCAGGCATTCCGATTATACCATCGAATATCATGTACGTCCTTTCAGCGTAGAAGAATTACGAAATATTTTCGTGACCAACCCCAAGAATCTGAGCCTTGAAGAGATGTTCCGCCTCGCACTTACCCACACACCGGGGAGTGAAACATACAACAAGATATTTATGACTGCCGTGCAATTGTTTCCGGATAATCCCGTAGCCAATCTGAACGCAGCCTGCATCTCACTGATGCAAAGAGACGTGAAATCCGCCGGGCATTATCTGGAGAAAGCACCGGAAGTACCGGAAACGGCACTGGCAAAAGGCGTCCTGTACCTTCTGAAGAACCAGTATGAAGAAGCGGAATCATTCTTCAGACAAGCCAAAGCTGCCGGACTTTCACAAGCCGATGACAACCTGAAACGAATATTAGAACTTAAATAAATGTTTAATTAAAATCAATGGTAAGATGAAACAATTTACAAAACTAATGGCAATGCTCCTGTTTACAGCAGCCACACAGTACAGTTGCATCAACGATGCAGATGTAGCAATCCCCGACAAGACTCACTCGGATTCGAACGGCAACGTAGCCCTGTTTCTTGAAATTCCGAATGTTCCCGTCAGCCGAAGTGCCGAATCATCAGGCGTAACTGAAGAAGGTTCGAAAGAAGAATACGCAGTAAAAAGCCTTACTGTCTACTTCTTTGACTCGGTTACCAAAACTTTTGTTGAGTCGCAGCCTCTTGAAAACATCACACTGGCAGGAACAAGCGGACAAAAAATACAATACACCGCCAACAAAATCACAATGAAACCGGGAACCTACAATGTATTCGCCATCGCCAATGGTGAAGCAATCACAGGGGACATCGCAACACAGGACAAATTCCTCGGAGCCATCGACAAGGTGACTTACAGCACAGGAAAGATTCCAAGTGTACCCGAAGAAGGATTTGTAATGACCAACCGTGGTGCTGCCAACCTGAACGTTGAAGTCAGCAAGCCCACAGACTCTGACAAAGTAACCAACATCTCCATCAGCCTGGAACGTGTAGTTGCCAAAATTGAAGTGACACAGACACAGGAAACCTTCCCCCTGAAAGACCCGGCAGGAAAGACTTACTGTACTATCAAACTCAATAACTTCAGAATGCTGAACCTGGCAACTCAGTTCTACACCTTCCGCCATACAGCCGTACTGACCAGCCTTCAGGAACCGGACTCATACACTGATGAGAACTTCGGCAACATAAACGATAACGACGGTTATGTAATAGACCCTTACTTCTTCAAGAAAACCGTAGAAGGTGCCGAAGACTTTAAGAATGAGGACGGTTTCTTTGCACAGGCACTGGTGCAACTTAATATAAACGACAGCAACTGGGCAGGCATGGCTCCGGCAAATAGCTGGTCACGCATCTACTGTCTGGAGAACTGTATGTTCCGTCCGGCCCAGATGAATGCCTATACCACAGGAGTGATGTTCAAAGCAAGCCTCGACATTGCTACCGACCGTGTATTCGACGAAAGCGGAGAAACAGTCAGCAACCCGTCCAACTGGCCGACCAACCTGTTTTACTTCAACTACAATTTCTACACCAGTGTAAATGCAATCAGAAAACTGGTACTTAACAACCTGCCCGGAGACATTACCGACAACTCTGCAACGGAAGAGCTTGCCAAATACAGTATCAAGCGTTTCAAGAAAACCGAGAACTACGCATGCTACTACAACTACTGGATCAAGCATGAAGACAACAACAATGACACTGAAATGGGAGTAATGGAATTCGGTATCGTACGCAACAACATATACAGACTGTCAGTCAATAAGGTTGCAGGTCTGGGCAGCGGCGAGCCGTTTATCGAACCGGAACAACCGGATGAATACAAAGCAGAACTGAACATCAACATCGATGTTTTTCCGTGGGCCGTACGTAACCAAGATGTAGAACTTGAATAAGTATCGGCCACTTTGAACTAAATTTATTACCAATGCGTCCATTTTTACTACATATTATCTGCGTTATCACGCTGTTCTCATCCTGCAACTGGGTGAACGATGATCTGTCAGACTGCCCTACCGGGACCTGGTTGAAAATCTCGTATACCTATAATATACTGGATGTGGATGCCGCTTCCTCACAAGTAGGAGACATCACCATTTTTGCTTTCGACAAGAACAACAAGTATGTGGACAGACTGGACGTAGACAGTATCACATTACATCAAGGCTACTGCATGGTAAGAGTGCCGTTTCCCGAAGGGAGCTATCATCTGCTTTTGTGGGGAGGAGCTTCCGACCGTCAATACCGGTTCCCTTATCTCAAAACCGGTCAGACGGAACGGGAATCATTGCTCCTGTCATTGATATGTGACAATGACAAACAGATGAACGGGAAATTGAACGGCCTCTTTTACGGTAGCCTTGAAAATATGACGGTCAGCAGTGATTATCAGGTATGGGACACCCCTTTAGTCAAGAACACCAATTATTTCTCATGTATCCTTCAGGATGAAAACAATAACCTTCTGAACCGGGAAGATTTTACTTTCACGCTGGAAGCTGCTAATGGGGTAATGGATTATACAAATACTCCATCGGATACAGAGCCCGTTTACTATCGCCCATACCGGCAGGAGGTCAGTGTACTCTCTGATGATATTCCTGTCATTCATGCGCGATTGAACACATTGCGCATCATGAAAGGAGATCAGACCACATTGTCCATAAAGCATATACCCAGCGGACAGGAAATTCTGCGTCTTCCGCTCACCCAGTATTTATTGTTATCTAAAATCTACAGTTATACCGGTGATGAGATGGACGACCAGGAATATCTTGACAGGCAGGATTCATATACACTTTTATTTTTCATCCAATCATCGGATATGGGGATTCCGAAGATATGCCCGAAAATAATGGTAAACGGATGGACTGTGCGGCTGAATGATTCAGAACTGGAGTCTTAAGAATACATAGCTGATTGTATGTATACGGAATTTAGGTGAGATGTTCTACAGAAAAGGCTACTGTGAAGTATCCGAGTGGTATGATATACCCTTTTTTTCGCATGTTTTGTTTCCCACAACATGCCAAATTTCCTTATAAAACGGCACTTCATTGAAGGACTGTTTTATTAATTGTTTGTTTTGTTTGTGTTGGTGCACTTGTCCGAGCGAGGACAAGTGCACTTTCGTTATCTATTAAAACAATCAGAATCACGCACTCTATCCGTCACAATGAAAAAGTTGCCATTTTCTATACTGCAATTTATATAGGGAGCAGTAAGAAGGATACCATTGAACAGAAACCCGACCTCGTTCTTATCGTTTTTTCGAAAACGATGTAACAACCAAGAGCTAAGTACATAAAGTCTATTATATATAATAAGGTGTAAACATAGGCTATTATCCATAGCACTATGGAAAGAGAATTTTTTTTCGACAAATCGCAACTTCATATTTAGCTGAAAATCAAGTAGCATAAGCCTACCACAAGAAAAAAAAGAAGGAAAAACAGATATTTTTTTCAAGAATTGTTTGTCAGTTTCAAAAAAGTTCCTACCTTTGCATCCGCAATCGAGAAACAAACACTGATTCGAGAGAGCAAAAAGCAGAAATGCAACAATAGGATGGCCCGTTCGTCTATCGGTTAGGACGCAAGATTTTCATTCTTGAAAGGGGGGTTCGATTCCCCCACGGGCTACAAGTAAAAAAGAATAAAGAACTAAAAAATAGATTAGTCGAAATGGCAAATCACAAATCATCACTGAAGAGAATCAGACAAGAAGAGACAAGAAGACTTCATAACAGATATTATGGTAAGACCATGAGAAACGCTGTTAGAAAACTTCGTGCAACTACTGACAAGACAGAAGCTGTTGCAATGTATCCTGGCATCACCAAGATGTTGGATAAGTTAGCTAAAACAAATGTTATTCACAAGAATAAGGCTAACAATCTGAAATCTAAGCTGGCTCTTTACATCAACAAGCTCGCTTAATAATAGAAAAATAACAATTCTATATAGTATTCAGGCTGAACTTTTAAGTTCGGCCTTTTGTGTTTATAATCCACTGAATATCAGACCGCTTTCCCAACCGCTAATTCCACTTTTATTCTGTATTTTTCACCTCTTAAACTTCGCCAAGTCGACAATTTTCACTATATTTGCTCTGTTATTATAACTTAGAAAGGCAATTATGAGCGAAGAACAAATCACTCCCAATAACGGGTCTTATTCTGCGGATAGTATCCAGGTATTGGAAGGTCTTGAAGCAGTGAGAAAACGCCCTGCGATGTACATCGGTGACATCAGCGTAAAGGGACTTCACCACTTGGTATACGAAATCGTTGATAACTCCATTGACGAGGCACTGGCCGGGTATTGCGACCACATCGAAGTGACAATCAACGAAGATAATTCAATCACCGTACAGGATAATGGACGTGGTATTCCGGTCGACTATCATGAAAAAGAAAAGAAGTCGGCGCTGGAAGTAGCAATGACCGTACTGCACGCCGGAGGTAAGTTCGACAAAGGTTCGTACAAGGTTTCCGGAGGTTTGCACGGTGTAGGTATGTCTTGCGTAAATGCACTGTCAACACACATGACTACACAGGTATTCCGTGATGGTAAAATCTATCAGCAGGAATATGAAATTGGTAAGCCGCTTTATTCTGTAAAAGAAGTAGGGGTATCGGATATTACAGGAACCCGCCAACAATTCTGGCCGGATGATACCATCTTTACCGAAACAGTATATGATTATAAAATCCTGGCTGCCCGTTTGCGCGAATTGGCATACCTGAACGCGGGTCTGCGTATCTCTCTGACCGACCGCCGGGTAGTGAATGAAGAAGACGGCAGTTTCAAGAGCGAAGTGTTCTATTCAGAAGAAGGTCTGAGAGAATTCGTACGCTTTATCGAGTCCTCACGTGAGCACTTGATTAACGATGTCATCTATCTGAACTCCGAAAAGCAGGGAATTCCTATTGAAATCGCAATCATGTACAATACAGGATTCTCTGAAAATGTACATTCTTACGTCAATAATATCAATACAATCGAAGGAGGTACGCACCTTGCAGGTTTCCGTCGTGCACTGACTCGTACACTGAAGAAATATGCCGAAGACAGCAAGATGCTGGAAAAGGTAAAAGTTGAAATCTCGGGAGACGACTTCCGTGAAGGTTTGACTGCCGTTATTTCCGTAAAAGTTGCCGAACCACAGTTCGAAGGACAGACCAAAACGAAGTTGGGTAACAACGAAGTGATGGGTGCTGTAGACCAGGCTGTCGGCGAAGTACTGGCTTATTATCTGGAAGAACATCCGAAAGAAGCAAAAACGATTGTAGACAAGGTAATTTTGGCTGCTACCGCACGCCACGCAGCAAGAAAAGCCCGCGAAATGGTACAGCGCAAATCTCCGATGTCCGGAGGTGGACTGCCTGGTAAGTTGGCCGATTGTTCGGATAAGGACCCTTCAAAATGTGAATTATTCCTCGTCGAGGGAGATTCGGCAGGTGGTACTGCCAAGCAGGGACGTAACCGTATGTTCCAGGCAATCCTCCCGCTACGCGGTAAGATTCTGAACGTAGAAAAAGCAATGTACCACAAAGCGCTGGAAAGCGATGAAATCCGCAATATATATACAGCGCTAGGCGTCACTATCGGAACAGAAGACGACAGCAAAGAGGCTAACATTGAAAAGTTGCGTTATCACAAGATTATCATCATGACCGATGCCGACGTCGATGGTTCTCACATCGACACACTGATCATGACGTTCTTCTTCCGTTATATGCCGCAGATTATTCAGAACGGCTATCTGTATATTGCTACTCCCCCACTCTACCTCTGCAAAAAGGGTAAGGTAGAAGAGTATTGCTGGACAGATGCACAACGCCAGAAGTTCATTGATACATACGGCGGCGGTCTGGAGAATGCAGTCCATACACAACGCTACAAAGGTTTGGGTGAAATGAACGCCCAGCAGTTGTGGGAAACGACCATGGACCCCGAAAACCGTATGTTGAAACAAGTTAACATCGATAATGCCGCAGAGGCCGATTATATATTCTCCATGTTAATGGGTGAAGACGTAGGTCCGCGCCGCGAATTTATCGAAGAGAATGCAACTTATGCAAATATCGATACATAATTTTAATATTACGTTTTTATAAACCAACCTCACATCTTACAACGAAGAAGCGTCGGCAAGCGAAGGAAAATCCTCCGTGCCGGCGCTTTTCTATGTCTTAATAAAACCTAACAGTTAAATTACTTCTCGACCAAAATCACTATCTTGCCAAAAAGAAGGAGGACACTTATGAAAACTACTACCCAAAATCCTGTATTTGCCAAGATCAGGCTGTATCTCAAAATTCTGGCATCCTGTGTGATTGTCACTTGCCTGTTCCTGATCATTATCCATCCGGAGGCATGGATCACTCCGTCCTGCATTATTGTAGCTATGATCTGCCTGCTATTTCTTCTGATACGAGCCAAACGCAAAGAATCAAAAAAATGAGAGAAATATCAGATCATATCATGCGCCTTTAATTCCTCCACTGCGATTTCCAGTTCTTGATACCACTTTTCACCGAATTTACGGATCAGCGGTTCTTTCAAGAATTGGTAGACAGCTACATTTTCTTTTTTTCCCAGCAGCACAGCCGCCTTGCATACATCCCATCGATGATAATTTACTGCTTTATATGGCCCGTAATCCCCAATCCGGATGGGATAAAGGTGACATGATACCGGTTTATAAAAGTCAGTCTTGCCATCCCGATAAGCCTTTTCAATGGCACAATAACAGCATCCTTTCTCGTCATAGCAAGTAAAGACGCAGTCCTTATTATTAACAATAGAAGTCACCAGATCACCTTCCTGATCCGTATATACCACTCCTTGCTTTTCAATGACAGCACGCGCTTCCGGAGACAGTTCCTCCCAAATAACCGGCAGCACTTCTTCCAACTTTTCTACTTCCTCCAACTCCACAGGTGCCCCCGCATCCCCTTCAATACAACATTCGCCCTTGCAGGCATCCAGGTTACAGAGGAATTTTTCCCGAAGGACATCGAAGCTCACTACTACATCTTCTATCTGAATCATAAAACTTATGTGAGACAAAAAGGGCGGAGTTTACCCCCGCCCTTCTGGTTATAGAATTCTAAATTACTTAATCAAAATCTGACCATTCATATCTGCCGGAGCTTCCAGACCCATGATTTTCAAAATAGTCGGAGCAACATCAGCTAGGCGACCGTCCTCCACTTTCGCAGCCTTGTTTTCTGTTACGTAAACACAAGGAACCGGATTCAGAGAGTGAGCCGTATTCGGAGTGCCGTCTTCGTTCAAGGCGTGGTCAGCATTACCGTGGTCGGCAATGATGATTGCTTCGTAGCCCTGTGCTTTGGCAGCTTCGATGACATCTTTCACGCAAGCGTCTACAGCCACAACAGCCTTCTCGATTGCTTCGTAGATACCGGTATGACCAACCATGTCACCGTTAGCGAAGTTCACCACAATAAAGTCATATTTATTTTCGTTGATAGCGTCTACCAGTTTATCCTTCACTTCGTAAGCGCTCATTTCCGGTTTCAGGTCATAAGTAGCTACTTTCGGAGATGGAACGAGGATACGGTCTTCGTTGTCGAACGGAGTTTCACGGCCACCGTTGAAGAAGAAAGTAACATGGGCATATTTCTCTGTTTCGGCAATATGAAGCTGGTTCAAGCCTTTTGAAGCAATGTATTCGCCCAGTGTGTTGGCAACATTTTCTTTATCGAACAGGATGTGAACACCTTTGAAAGATGCATCATACGGAGTCATACAGTAATATTGCAATCCCGGAATGGTATGCATACCTGCTTCCGGCATATCCTGCTGAGTCAGTACGACTGTCAGTTCTTTAGCACGGTCGTTACGGTAGTTGAAGAAAATAACCACATCACCTTCTTTGATTGTTCCGTCGCAGTCAGCGTTTACAATCGGTTTGATGAATTCATCCGTTACACCTTCATCGTAAGATTCCTGCATTGCCTGAACCATGTCAGTAGCTTTCTTTCCTTCGCCGTTTACCAGGAGGTCATAAGCTTCTTTCACACGTTCCCAACGTTTATCACGGTCCATAGCATAATAACGACCGATGATAGAAGCAATCTTGCCGGCAGATTTCTCGCAGTGTGCAGAAAGTTCTTCGATAAATCCTTTACCGCTCTTCGGGTCAGTATCACGACCGTCCATAAAGCAGTGGATAAATGTATTGCTGATGTTATATTCTTTGGCGATGTCGCAAAGTTTGAAAAGATGAACCATTGAGCTGTGCACACCACCGTTAGAAGTCAATCCCATGAAATGAACGTTCTTTCCATTTTCTTTTGCGTAAGAGAAAGCAGAAACGATTTCGGGGTTCTGAAGGATGCTGTTGTCGGCACATGCACGATTGATTTTCACCAAATCCTGATAAACCACACGTCCGGCACCAATGTTAAGGTGACCTACTTCGGAGTTACCCATCTGTCCGTCGGGCAAACCTACGTTCTCACCACTTGCCTGAAGTTGGGAATGAGGATAATTGTTCATCAGATAATCCCAGTAAGGAGTGGGAGTGTTGAAGATTACGTCGTCTTTCTTTTGGTCGCCTAATCCCCAACCATCGAGGATCATTAAAAGGGCTTTCTTACTCATAATATTTCAATATTTAAATTATCACTCTGATTTTCGGGTGCAAAGGTACAAAAAAGATGATTACGTAAACGCTTAATCTATGTTAAGTTAAAAGGGGAAAAGAGGGGAAGCCATGAATATTTTTCTTTCTTTGTACAGGGAACTATTAAACACATTTATTCAAAATTTAATATTATGAAAACGATTCTACTCTGCATGATGCTCATGCTATCGGGTATGCTCACTGCGCAAACCATCGACAATCCGCCATTTAAAGCCCGTTCGGGAAGCATTGGCAACATCACACGTATAGAACGCACGCCCGAAGGTACGCGTGTTTATATTCACGCCATCTTCCGCCCGCACTGGTGGATAAAAGAGGAAGGAGACAGCTACCTGGAAGATGCGGCTACCGGAAAAAAATATCAGTTCAAGAGTGCAGAAGGCATTGAGCTCAACAAGGAAGTGTACATGCCCGACTCGGGCGAGATGGACTATGTACTCACTTTCGAAGCTCTGCCGGAAGAAACACAGGTCATCCATCTTCTCAGCCCCAGTGATACCGAAGGGAACACGTATGATATCTCTTTAGTGCCGCAAACCGATAAGACTGTTTCACCATTGGTTGCAATCAAAGGAAACTGGTTCAAGACTGATGATTTGAACGCATGGGAATATGGTATCTACGATTCTGTAACAATCATGAACAACCGGATATTCACCAATGAAAATGTCCGTAAGAAAGGGAAACGGATCGAGATAACTGTCAAGGACAAGCAGAATGGGGAGACACGCACTTTACTGGTAACTCCACAAAAAGACGGAAACTGTAAAATACAAGCGAACGGAGAGAAGGAACAACTGTACACCCGGCAAAAGGGAACGACCAAGACCATCGCCGCCGATACAGGTTTTCAGCAGTTCTTCCACACAGACACTACCTGTCTGCAAGGGTATATCGACGGCTACGACCGACGCCTGGGATTTGATACCGGACTGATCTATCTATCGAATATCATCACCCGCGAAGACTATCCGACTGTGATTCAGATAGACGAAGACGGCAGTTTCCTGTGCAAATTTGTCATCAAGCATCCTGTGGAACAATCGGTAACACTTGGCAACAACTGGATTCCATTCTATATCGAACCCGGGCAAACACTGACCATGTATATCGACTGGGAAGCATTATTGGCACGTAGCCGGGCACGCGATTATTATTTTCCTATCAAGAATATAGCTTACATGGGACCGTCGGCTCCTCTCTCCTATCTGCTGAAAGAATTCAGTTCACTTATCCCCTACCGTTACGAGGATTTATCCAATTCCCGTAATAAGCTGACTCCCAGCCAATACAAGGAACATATGAAGCCGTTTATCGCCCAATGGGAACATACAGCCGATTCAGTGATTCAGATTTGCCAACCATCGGCAAAGGCTGTCCGCCTGATAAAGAACAAGACAAACCTGCAGGCAGGAGGCTTATTCTTCGATTTCCTGATGAGCAGAGATTATTACGCGAAACAGGATACAGCCAACCAAGCCTTGAAAGTGCAAGAAGATGATTCCTATTACGACTTCCTGAATAAGATGCCGCTAAATGATGAAGCGGTGCTTGCCGATGCCAATGCAAGTACTTTCATCAACCGGTTTGAATATATGAATGCTTTCAGAAAAGCTTATGGACAACAGTATGCAACAGCGCCGACAGATACCATCACTTATACGTATCCGGAAAAGCCGCTTCTGACTTTCTTTAAAGAGAAAGGGGTAAAGATGAATGCAGAGCAGGAAGCAATCAGACTGAAACACGAAAAACTGGCCGGAACAACAGTAAAGATCACTTTGAAAGAACTTCAGGAGGAGAATGAGAAGGTAAAAGACTTATTCGGAAAAGAAGAAAAGCTAATTTCGGAATATGTAGAGAAACATGTCAAAAACGAGCAATCAGAGGAATCAAAGGAAGAAATAGACAGGAATTTTATCTCAATGAAAGTAAAAAGTGAACATATAAAAGACAGCATTCTTGCCGGACTATATAATGTACCCAATCCTTTGCTTTGGCAAATAGCTAAAGTACGCGACATGAAATTCTATCTGGAGAATATCAAGACACGTTCAATCGCCCGTGAGTATGCAGACAACACCAAAGAAAAACTTACTTTTCCAATATTGGCAGAAGAAGCCGAATATCTGTTTACCAAAATACATCCGAAAGAAGAAGCTAAGTCCTACCAGCTTCCGGAAGGTAAAGCCACTGAGGTTTTCCGCAATATCATCAAGAATCACCCGGATAAAGTATTGTTCGTTGACTTCTGGGCGACGACTTGCGGACCTTGCCGGGGAGGGATAGAGGCGACGGCAGACCTGCGCAAAAAATATAAGGATCATCCGGAGTTCCAGTTCATCTATATCACCGGACAGAAGGATTCTCCTGCCGGTGCATACAAGCAATATGTAGAAAACAACCTGAAAGGAGAAGCCAGTTATTATGTGACCGAATCGGAATTTAACTATCTGCGCCAACTCTTCCACTTCAACGGTATTCCGCACTATGAACTTGTACTAAAGGATGGTAGTATCTCCAAAGAGGGACTGGGAACTCATAAAATCAGAAAGTACTTGGAAGAAAATTTCCCCGTTTCCGAACCTGCCCAACTTAATTTGAATGAAGAATGATGAATGATGAATGAAGAATTACTCTGCAGCGTGATAGCATAGCTAATTCTTCATTCTTCATTTAAAACTTCTTCATAATGATTAAAACAGATGTTTTATTGTCATCTGTCAGCTTTTCATATATAATAATCTAATAATAAACAGATTACCTCATGACAATAAGCCCTGACAATAAGCTGACAATAGCAATAGCACCATTTTACTGTCAAGCATATGGAGTGAGGGAAATTTCCGATATACCCCACATTAAAGCGTATCAATATATTTTTTGCTATCATTTGGTTCTGTCATTCAGACGAATACCAATGAGAAATGGTCAGCTATGTCATTCAGACGACTGCAAGGAGTAAGAATCTACTCTTTTGTGCGCACAGGAGAAGAGCCTTCATTTCACACTGTCACCAACATCTCTCCTTTCGTTGTTTCCCGTTCAAGTATCCATATGGTTTGTGACAAGCTATCAGAACGGTTGTGCCACCTACGGAAACGATTGTGCCAAACCTCTGAAATGGTTGTGCAGAGCGCTTGGCACAGTTGTGCCACTGCGATGGCACAGTCGTGCCAAGGGCGTGGCACAAGCATGCCAAAGGCGTGGCACGAGCAAAGCATACCTTCTACTCCTCGTCCGCTATACTTTCCCTGCCCTTCAGACCGCACTATTGTAAAAGATAAAGACCGCGCGAAATTTCTCAATAATAAAAGCGCAAACGCTTGTTTCACCGGCATATTATCCGTACCTTCGATGCCTGGTACAAACAAAATTAAATCAAGAAAAATCAAAATAGAAAAATGAAGATTACACAAATCAGGGAGAGCAGAGAAAACGGAGATACGGAAGCGTTAAGCGTGATGGATATCAACCTACTGATAGAGAAAATGAAGAAAGAGACTAAACTCCGTCCGGTATCCGGCCTACGCGAAGCCCTGCATTTTGTCTTACCCGGTGAACCTTGCTCAGCTGCCCACAAATTGCCCAGAATAATTCCTGCCGCAGTCTTCGGACGCGTAAACGGTGTGAAGAAAATGAAAACTTACAATGGTATTGTAGAATTAACGGTCGGTCCGCTGGCAGGAAAAGCAGAAATAGCCCTGGTAAAACGAAAAGCAGCTGAATTACCACAAACCATGCTGGCTTTTGCTGGTTCGAGCGATAAAAGCGTCAAAATCTGGACTCGCTTCACCCGTCCGGACGGTAAGTTACCCCAGACAGCGGAAGAAGCTGAAATATTTCAGGCGCACGCTTACCGACTCGCCATTAAATGTTATCAGCCGCAAATCCCCTTCAACCTTCTGCTGAAAGAGCCGAAACTTGAACAATACTCACGCCTCAGCTATGATCCCGACCTGTTTTATCGTCCCGATCCTGTCCCATTCTATTTATCACAGCCCGTCAGCATGCCCGGCGAAACGACATACAGGGAAAAGACGATTGCCGAAAGTTCTCCCCTCAACCGCACTGTACCGGGATATGCCACGCAAGATGCGATAGCATTGCTATACGAAGCCGCTGTGCGAAAGACATTCGAAGAACTGGAAGTGGAATGGCATTGGAATGACGATCCTCAGGCATTAGTCGTCCGTCTGGCGGAAAACTGTTTTCATTCGGGAATACCGCAAGAAGAAGTGACACGGCGCACTCTCACCCGTTTCTACAGGCTAAACGATGCCATGCTGCTGCGCGAAATGATCAAAAATGTATATCAGGAATGCAAAGGATTCAACCGGAAAGACTGTCTGACTAAAGAACAACGCCTTAACCTGCAAATGGAAGAGTTTATGGAACGCCGCTATGAGTTCCGGCACAATACGCAGATCGGAGAAGTGGAATACCGCGAACGCGTCTCCTTCCGTTTCAACTTCAGCGCCATTGACAAACGGGCACAGAACAGTATCATGCTCGATGCCCAATCCGAAGGGATCGCAGTGTGGGACAGGGATATAGACCGTTATCTGCATTCGAACCGGGTACCTGTCTACAATCCTTTGGAGGAATTTATGTTCAGCCTGCCCCGTTGGGACGGAAAAGACCACATTCTGGCACTGGCAAGCAGAGTGCCTTGCAAAAATCCTTATTGGGGAATGCTTTTCCACCGTTGGTTTCTGAATATGGTGGCTCACTGGCGTGGAATAGGTCAGAAACACGCTAATAGCACATCTCCTCTATTGGTAGGCATGCAAGGAACCCATAAATCTACATTTTGCCGGGAGCTTATACCACCCGCACTTCGCGCCTACTACACAGACAGCATTGATTTCAGCCGTAAACGGGATGCAGAACTATATCTGAACCGCTTTGCTCTGATCAACATCGATGAGTTTGATCAGGTGACTCTTACTCAACAGGGATTTTTAAAGCATATCCTCCAGAAACCTGTAGTCAACTTGCGAAAGCCCCACGGCAGTTTGGTACAGGAATTACAGCGGTATGCCTCCTTTATCGGCACGAGCAACCAGAAAGACCTGCTGACTGATCCTTCAGGAAGCCGTCGTTTTATCTGCGTCGAAGTGACAGGAGTCATTGACACCACCCAACCGATAGACTATGAGCAACTCTACGCACAGGCAATGCATGAGATTTATCACGGCGAACGCTACTGGTTCGACAGCGAAGACGAAAAAATCATGACGGAAAACAACCGCGAATTTGAGCAAACTCCTGCTATTCTTCAATTATTCCACCAATACTTCAAAGGAGCCCAAAAGGAAGGCGAGGGAGAATATCTGTCACCAATGGAAATACTCAACTACTTGCAGAAAAAGAGTAGCATACCCCTGTCTTCCAGCAAAGTATATCACTTTGGAAGACTTCTGCAAAAATGCGGTATACCCTCCAAGCATACTTACAAAGGGACTCTTTATCAAGTAGTCAAACTGGAATAACAGCATGATACGGCTGACAATAGAATGGACAATTGTTATTGTCAGCCGTATTATCAGGGTGTATTGTCAGGAGATAATTATCTTATTTATAATAGTGCCTACTAAAAGCTGACAGATGACAATAAAACATCGGTTTTAATCACTATGAGCTGAATTCGCTGAATTCAAGTTATAAACGCGACATTCCTATTTAAACTTCTCCATATATTTTT
>OJOF01001108.1_pt1 | contig 21781 bp, 21 predicted proteins | sample 1598181 | NCBI WGS metagenome assembly OJOF01 (sample SAMN01915226, study PRJEB22387) | human gut metagenome | isolation source: stool | host: Homo sapiens | place: USA
TCATCGCCATGGAGCGGGCCAGAGAGTTCCATGGCCGCTACCACGTCCTCCATGGTGTTCTGTCCCCCATGAACCATGTGGGCCCCGACGACCTCCAGATCAAGCCGCTGGTGGACCGGGTGGCGCAGGGCGGCATCCGGGAGGTCATCATGGCCACCAACCCCGACACCGAGGGCGAGACCACGGCCCTGTATCTGGCCCGGCTGCTGAAGCCCTTCGGCGTGAAGGTCACCCGTCTGGCCTACGGCATCCCCGTGGGCGGACATCTGGAGTTTGCCGACGACGCCACTCTCACCCGTGCGCTGGAAGGGCGGCAGGAGCTATGAAACGACTGCTCTGCCTTCTGCTGGCCCTATGCATGGTGCTGTCCCTCACCGCCTGCGGCGGAGAGCAGCCGGAGTCCGTCCAGCTTTTCGCCATGGACACGGTGATGGACCTCACCGCCTACGGTGAAAACGCAGCAGCCGCCCTGACGGACGCCAGCCGGGAGATCAACCGTCTGGAGCGACTCCTGTCCCGCACCATCGACACCAGCGAGATTTCTCAGATCAATGCCGGCGGCGCCGTCACCGTCTCCGAGGAAACGGCCTCCCTGCTGGCTCAGGCCCAGACCTATACCGCCGCCACCGACGGCGCCTTCGATATCACCATCGCCCCGCTGGTCTCCCTATGGGGCATCACCACCGACAGCCCCCACATCCCCACCCAACAGGAGATCGATGTGTTGCTGCCGCTGGTGGGGCCGGAGCATCTGCATCTGTCAGGAGACACCGTCACGCTGGACGACGGCTGCGCCATCGACCTGGGCGGCATCGCCAAGGGCTACGCCTCCGACCGGGTGGCTGCCATCTTCGCCCGGCACGGCATTACCTCCGGCACCATCAGCCTCGGCGGCAATGTCTACGTCTGCGGCTCCAAGCCCAACGGACAGCCGTGGGTGGTGGCCATTCAGGACCCCCGCTCCGACGGCTACGCCGTCACCGTGGCCCTGACGGACTCCTTCGCCGTCACCTCCGGCGGCTATCAGCGCTACTACACCGCCCCGGACGGCACGGTCTACCAGCACATTCTGGACCCCAAGACCGGCTATCCTGTGGAGAGTGACCTGCTGTCCGTCTCCATCCTCTGTGACAACGGCACCATGGCCGACGCCTATTCCACCGCTCTCTATGTGATGGGCAGCGCCGGGGCGCAGGCCTTCTGGCGTACCCACGGCGGCTTCGAGATGATCCTGATCACCACCGCCGGACAGGTGCTGTACACCCCCGGTCTTTCCGAAAAAATCACTCCCACGGAGGGCAGCGGCTATGAATACGTATCCATTCTCCCCTAAGCTCCGCCCCACCCTCTGGGACGGTGCAGTGGCAGCGCTGGTGGCCACTCTGGCCATCGTGACGGCTCTGTGCTTCTACGGCCGCCGCACCGGCGCCCCCCAGACCGTCACCATCACCCACCGGGGCGCTCTGGTTCAGACCATCCGCCTCACCGGCCTGACGGAGACAAAAACCGTCGCCATCGACGGCGACTACCATCTGGAGATTCAGGTGGACAGCGGCGGTGTCTGCGTTACCCGCAGCGACTGTCCGGGGCAGGACTGCGTTCACACCGGCCGCATCACCCGCTCCGGCCAGAGCATCGTCTGCCTGCCGGAGCAGGTGGTCATCCAACTCACCGGCGGCACATCGGACGCCGATGTGGTGTTGGGATAGGGGGCGGCGCATGAAACATATCTCCACCCGACAGCTGGCTCTGTGCGCCGTGTTGACGGCGCTGGCACTGGGGCTCAGCACGCTGGAAAACCTCTTTCCCGTGACGCTGCTGATCCCCCTGCCCGGCGTGAAGCTGGGCCTTGCCAACATCGTCACCGTGTTCGCCCTGTATCAGCTGGGCGCTCTCCCGGCGCTGGCCATCCTCACGGCCCGGTGCCTGCTGGGCAGTCTCTTCGCCGGAAACGCCTCCGCCATGCTCTTTTCCCTGCTGGGGGGCCTCACCGCCATGCTGGTGATGATCCTCCTGCGCCGCCTGAGATGCCTGTCTATCTACGGGGTCTCCATCGGCGGCGCCGCCGGCCATAACCTGGGCCAGATGGCGGCCGCCCTCATCACGCTGGGCAACACCGCCGTACTGGGCTACCTTCCCTTCCTGCTGGGCATCTCCCTGCTGACGGGAACCCTTACGGGCTTCGTCTCCTCTCTGCTGTTCCGGGCCATGGCCCATATCAAACTCTCGACAAAGGAGTAATCGACAATGGATAAAAAAGACGAGATCATCCTCCAGCAGCTGGAGGTCATCCGCACCATGACGGAGCGCAACCTCCGCAGCATGGGCGACGATTTTTGGGGCACTCCCTTCGAGGGTGTCCTGTCCCCCAAGTCCCCCTCCGCCCCGCCCTCCGGCGGGAAGCCTGCGGGCAGCGCCGACGGCAAAATGCCCGCCCAGCCGTCCGATGGCAAGACCGCCGGCGGTCAGCCTGCCGCCAAGGCTGAGAAAACGGAGGTGGTGGAGCCCCTGCCCAAGGAGGACATGAAGGACCTGCAGGCGGAGCTGGACAGCTACATCGGCCTTGCCACCGTCAAGGAGGAGGTCCGCAACCTCATCAACATGGCCTCTGTCTACAAGCTTCGCCGCCAGCACGACCTGCCCACCACGGATATGTCCCTGCACATGGTGTTCACCGGCAACCCCGGCACCGGCAAGACCATGATGGCCCGGATGATGGCCCGGATCTACCGGAGTCTGGACATTCTCTCCAAGGGCCAGCTGGTGGAGGTGGACCGCAGCGGTCTGGTGGCCGGGTACGTGGGCCAAACCGCCATCAAGACCCAAAAGGTCATCCAGAAGGCGATCGGCGGCGTGCTGTTCATCGATGAGGCCTATGCCCTCAACGGCAAGAGCGAGAACGACTTCGGTCAGGAGGCCATCGACACCATCCTCAAGGCCATGGAGGATCACCGGGACGATCTGGTGGTCATCGTAGCGGGCTACACCGATCTGATGGATCGGTTCATCCACTCCAATCCCGGACTGGAATCCCGCTTCAACCGTTTCCTGCTCTTCGAGGACTACACCTCCGATGAGATGCTGGATATCTTCAAGATGCAGTGCAAAAAGGGCTGCTATCAGTTGTCGGACGGCGTGGAGGAGCTGGTGCGGGACTATATCACCGAGGAAAACGGCGACCCGGAGACCTTCGGCAACGCCCGTGGCGTGCGGAACATCTTCGAGCACATTCTGGTGGCCCAGAATAACCGTCTGGCCGCCATGGAGACCGTCACCAAGGAGGACCTGATGACCCTCACACAGGATGACGTCCTCCACGCCAGAGGGAAGCTGGACTGACAAAAAATGCCGGAAAGCGTGAAAAACCTCTTGCATCCGGCTCCAAAAGAGCATATACTGTTAAGGTTGATGTAAAACTATACCCACGAAAAGAAAGGGGTTTTTCCTTTGCAGAACGAAAAACTGAGAAACGTAGCCATCATCGCCCACGTGGACCACGGCAAGACCACGCTGGTGGATCAGATGCTCAAGCAGGGTGGCGTGTACCGGGAGAATCAGGAGACGGTGGAGCGTGTCATGGACTCCAACGATCTGGAGCGTGAGCGTGGCATCACCATTCTGGCCAAGAACACCGCCATCCAGTACGGCGACACCAAGATCAACATCGTGGACACGCCGGGCCATGCCGACTTCGGCGGTGAGGTGGAGCGCATCCTGAAAATGGTCAACGGCGTTATCCTGCTGGTGGACGCCGCTGAGGGGCCCATGCCCCAGACCCGCTTTGTGCTGAGCCGTGCGCTGGAGCTGGGCCACCGGGTCATCGTGGTGGTCAACAAGATCGACCGCCCCGACCAGCGCATCCACGAGGTCATCGACGAGGTGCTGGAGCTGCTGCTGGATCTGGACGCCACCCCGGAGCAGCTGGATTCCCCCATGCTGTTCTGCTCGGCCCGTCAGGGCGTGGCCTCCTACTCCCCCGACGTCCCCGGCACGGATCTCAAGCCCCTGTTCGACACCATCCTCAGCTACATCCCCGCCCCGGAGGCGGATCTGGATCAGCCCTTCCAGATGCTGGTGTCCTCCATCGACTATAACGAGTTCGTGGGGCGCATCGCCATTGGACGCATCGAGCGTGGTGTGCTGAAGCAGAACCAGGAGATTGCCGTCTGCAACTACCACGACCCCGACGCCCCCGCCAAGAAGGCCAAGGCCGTCTCCATGTACGAGTTCGAGGGACTGGGCAAGAAGCCCATCACCGAGGCCACCGCCGGCAACATCATCGCCCTGTCCGGCATCCCCGATATCACCATCGGTGATACCATCTGCGCCACCTCCTGTGTGGAGCCTCTGCCCTTCGTGAAGATTTCCGCTCCCACCATGGAGATGACCTTCTCCGTCAACGACTCCCCCTATGCCGGGCGTGAGGGCAAGTTCGTCACCTCCCGCCAGCTGCGGGAGCGGCTGTTCCGTGAGACCCTGAAGGATGTCTCCCTGCGGGTCACGGAGCTGGATGGCGCCACCGACGCCTTCAACGTGGCGGGCCGTGGCGAAATGAGTCTGTCCATCCTCATTGAGACCATGCGCCGGGAGGGCTATGAGTTCCAGGTCTCTCCCCCCCGTGTGCTGTACCAGACCATCGACGGCAAGAAATGCGAGCCCATCGAGCGGCTGGTGGTGGATGTCCCCAGCGAGTCCGTGGGTGCCGTCATCGAGAAGCTGGGCGCCCGGAAGGGCGATCTGCTGGAGATGACCCCCGTGGGCAGCCGCATGAAGCTGGAGTTTCTGATCCCCGCCCGCGGCCTGTTCGGTTACCGCAACGAGTTCCTGACGGATACCCGTGGCGAGGGCATCATGGCCTCCGTGTTCGACAGCTACGCCCCCTATAAGGGCGACCTGAACCGGCGCAACACCGGCTCTCTGGTGGCCTTCGAGACCGGCGAGTCCGTCAGCTACGGTCTGTTCAATGCGCAGGACCGTGGCGCCCTGTTCATCGGCCCCGGCGTAAAGGTCTACGAGGGCATGGTGGTGGGTGTCAGTCCCAAGCAGGAGGACATCACCGTCAACGTCTGCAAGAAGAAGCAGATGACCAATATGCGGGCCGCCGGCTCCGACGATGCCCTGCGGCTGGTGCCGCCCCGCCGTCTGAGTCTGGAGCAGTGTCTGGAGTTTCTGGCCGACGATGAGCTGCTGGAGGTCACACCGGAGAATCTCCGTATCCGCAAGACCATCCTCAACCACGAAAAGCGCATGAAGGCCTCCCACGGCGGCAAGAAAAAGTAAACAGCAACAAACAGCGAGGGCCGTTGGCTCTCGCTGTTTGTCATCTGCCTCTTTACGGCTGCACCGCTGCACTCCCCGACAGCTCCATGTCATCTCACTTCAACCGGACTGCGCGCCCTGCTGGTGGCCGTGGCGCTGTTCCTGTCCTGCGGCGAAAAGGAGTACGCCTTTCTGGAGAAGGAACCGCTGGAGGTGCCGCCGGAACGGAGTTGGGTCATCTGGACGGTGGCCGGTGTGTTGTTCGGTGCCGTGATGACGGTGATGCGGCTGCTGAACCGAAAAAAATACCCCCCAAGGGGCTTTAGCCAAAAGGCCCGGAGGTCTGTGACCTCCGGGCCTTTGTTTGTTTTCCGACAGCTCCTCTTTACTTCTTGAAGCTGTCCTTCAGAGAAACGCTGCGGTTGAACACCAGATGCTCCGCCGTGCAGTCCCGGTTATCCATGCAGAAATAGCCGGTCCGCATGAACTGGAAGGTGGGTGCGTTGACGCCGGTACGGTTCTCCCGGCGGTCGAACTCCTCTGCCACAGCGGCCATGCTACGTTCCACCTTGCAGCCCCGCAGCACCATCAGGGAGTCGGGATTCAGGCAGTCCAGGAAATTCTTGTCCGGGCCGTCGGGCTGGGGATCGGAGAACAGGTTGTCGTACAGCCGCACCTCGGCATCCAGACAGTTGTCGGCATCCACCCAGTGGAGGGTAGCGCCCTTGACCTTGCGTCCGTCGGCGGGGTCACCGCCCCGGCTGTTGGGGTCGTACTCGCACAGCACCTCCGTCACATGGCCGTTCTCGTCCTTGACACAGCCGGTGCAGCGGATGAGGTAGGCACCCTTCAAACGGCACTCCGGGCCGTCGGGGTACAGGCGCTTATACTTGGGAATAGGCATCTCCAGAAAATCCTCCGTCTCGATCCACAGGTGGCGGCCGAAGGTGATCTCATGGGTACCCTGCGTGGGATCGGTGGGGTTATTCTCCACGGTGAAGGTCTCGCTCTGTCCTTCCGGATAGTTGGTGACCGTGAGCTTCACCGGGTGCAGCACCGCCATGGTGCGCTGGGCCGTGGCGTTGAGATCCTCCCGCAGGCAATGCTCCAGAAAGCCGTACTCCACGGTGTTGGGGGACTTGGCCACGCCGATGCGCTCGCAGAAATTGCGGATGGAGCGGGCGGTGTAGCCCCGGCGGCGCAGGCCGCACAGGGTGGGCATCCGGGGGTCATCCCAGCCGGAGACCAGCTTCTCCTCCACCAGCTGACGCAGCTTGCGCTTGGACATCACCGTGTGGTCGATGCCCAGGCGGGCAAACTCGATCTGCCGGGGCTTGTGATAGGGGATGGAGACATTGCTCACCACCCAGTCATACAGCGGTCGGTGGGACTCGAACTCCAGCGAGCACAGGCTGTGGGTAATACCCTCCAGAGCGTCCTGAATGGGGTGGGCAAAGTCGTACATGGGGTAGATGCACCACTTGGTACCCTGCCGGTGGTGATTGATGAAGCGGATGCGGTAGATGATGGGGTCACGGAGATTCAGATTGCCGCTGGCCAGATCGATCTTGGCCCGGAGGGTCATCTTTCCCTCCTCCACCTCACCGTTCTTCATCTTTTCGAACAGCCGCAGGTTTTCCTCGATGGGCCGATCCCGATAGGGGGAGGTAGCGGGGATGCCGATGTCGCCCCGGTTGGCCTTGAACTCCTCTGGCGTCAGCTCGCAGACGTAGGCCAGCCCCTTCTTGATGAGCTCCACGGCATACTCGTAGTCCTTCTCGAAGTAGTCGGAGCCGTAGAAAAAGCGGTCGCCCCAGTCAAAGCCCAGCCAATGGATATCCTGCTGGATGGCGTCCACGTACTCGGTGTCCTCCTTAGCGGGGTTGGTGTCATCCATGCGGAGGTTGCAGAGACCGCCGAACTTCTCGGCGGTGCCGAAGTCGATGCACAGGGCCTTGCAGTGTCCGATGTGCAGATAGCCGTTGGGCTCCGGCGGAAACCGGGTGTGGACGGTCTGTCCCTGGAACTGACCACCCTCTGCGATGTCCTGGTCGATTAGGTTCAAAATAAAGTTTCTGCTCTCCTCCGTCTCAGGGGCGGCGGTGTTTCGTTCCTCGGTCATTGTCTCACACTCCTTGTCACATTACAAAAATACGGCGGGATGACCCGCTAAAACAATGTAATATTATACCCACCGCCGTCGGAAAAAGCAAGCCCTTTTCCCGATTATCGGATGGATGTTGATTTACAATTATATTGCAAATAGGCAGCGGCTGCGCTGCGTGTTGCAAATTAACGAAAGAAGGCATTAGCGTATTACCTCCGTAGTGAATTGGGGGTCAATCCTTTTGCTTATGTAGCAATCAAGGACGAGCCATTTATTTTTTGATAAAACGCAGAAGGAGCGGGAGGTTTGCACTTCCCGCTCCGTTTCCGTTGCCTGACAGATAAAATACCGCCGCCAGCCATGCGCCCCGTGTAAGGCCGTCAGCGGCCTTTAGCAGGCATTTTGATTTTTGCGCCGCTCGCTTTCATTTGTGCCAGCGGGGAAAAGTTGTCGTAGTTCTTCGTCAAATCTGCGTCGTAAATGGCGCAATAATGTTTTGTCATGGGGCTGCAAAGGGGAATGACCTGCGCTTTTCTGTTCTTCGTGTGGCGGTAGAACACAACGCCGCCGCCCAAATCCACGTCCCGAATTTGTATCGCCCTGACCGTCGCAGCGCGGCTCCCGCAGTTCAAAAGAAAATTGATAATCACCCAGTCCCGATATTCCGCAAAGGTCGTTTTGCGAATGTCGGGCTTTTTCAGCAGTGCGGTCAGCTCCGCGTCCGAATAGGTTTCCTTTACCGTTTCCTCGGCCTTGTAAAGCGGGATATTCAGACGGGTCAGCCCCTGCTCGTTGCACCAAGAGAAAAAGGATTTCAGAACGCGCGTGTAGCTGTTGATACTGTTGGGAGAAAGCCCCGCGTCCCGCATGGAAACTATCATAGCGTCCAAATCTGCCTTTTGGAGGGCGGCAATGTCCGTTCCCGTGTCCAAGTGCCGCGCCACGGCTTTCCATTGGGAGGAATAGCTTTCCAGCGTCTTTTCCGCAAGCCCCTTTGCCCTGCGGGAAAGGAGGAAATCGGCAAAGGTTTCGTCCAATGTGGCGGTGCAATTCATCCTGATTTTCTTCATTTACCTGACCTCTTGATTTTCAAAATTTCCATCAAAAATCAAGCGCACAGGTGCCTTTTGCAAATACTGCGATTTTTCCACTTTTGAAAAAGAAAAAACCTTGAAATCATATGATTTCAAGGTTTTTCTTCACTCTCTCGAGCTTTTGGTGGAGATAAGCGGGATCGAACCGCTGACCTCTTGAATGCCATTCAAGCGCTCTCCCAGCTGAGCTATACCCCCATATTCACTTGCGTCGCTTGCTCACCGCAACTGACTTAGTCAGTATAATACAAAAGCCCGCATTTGTCAACACCTAATTGCAATAATTTTCAGGGAAATTTTCATTCCCGCTGATATGCCTTCCTCCACCGAGGGGGGGAGGGCGCAGACGCCCTCCCTCTTTCGCTCAGTTCAGCACAAAACGCATGGACACCGGATTGTGATCCGACCACGCAAAGCCCGTGTCCTCCACCACAGCCTGCTCCACGGTGACGTTGTCCGACACCACGAAGCCGTCCACCGTCAGCACGTACTGTCCCTCGTGATACGGAGCGTCGGCGTTGCGGCAGCTGGGGACGGGGTTCGTCTCGTCCAGCGGAGCCACCAGCGACAGATTGGTGCCGTCCCAAATACCCTCCGGCAGGGGCTGCGCCCAGGTATAGCCCTCGGCAGAGCCGCCGAAGATCTCCTCCGACTGGCCCAGCAGATCCTTATTGAAGTCGCCGCCGGCAATGCACCAGTTGCCCTTTTCATACTCCGCCTGCATATCCGCCCGCAGCAGCTCCAGCTGCTCCACAGCGATGGTACCGTCGGAGGTGTAGGCGGACAGATGGACATTATACAGCACCAGCTCCCGGCCGTCGGCGGCGGGGATGCGGTGGACGCTGTAACACCGATCCAGATCCACCAGCTTCATCACACCGGCCTCGATGGGCAGCTCCACCCGCCGGGCCTCGGTGATGCCGAAGGAGGAGAGGGTCAGCAGGCCCGACACGGACTTGCCGTGGGGCTGGTCCAGCGGGTAAAACAGATACGGCGAGTCGTAGTTCTGCGCCCAGATATAACCCAGCCCCGGCAGCTGCGCCGTCAGCATGGCGACCTCATCCACGTGGTAACTGCGGGTGGAGTCCCGGTCCACCTCCTGCAACAGGTACAGGTCGGCATCCTGCTGCTGCAAAAACGCCCCGATGCGCTCGATATTGGCGGTAAGCCGCTCCTCAGACCACGCACGGGACTCCGTGCCGCCGTCCATGAAGAAGCTGTAATCGTCCTCATAAGCGCCGAAGCCGATATTATAGGAGAGGATGCCGTACTCCTTCCCCGCCTCCACGGTGGCAGCGGCGTTCCGCTCCGCCGTCAGCTCCTGATCCCCGATGCGGTGATAGTCGATGAACACATAGGCCACGTACCCCAGCACCACCACCAGCAGCGCCAGCACCACAGCCAGCACGATCTTCCAAGCTTTTCTCAACAATGCTTCCCCCTCGGTTTACAAATTTGGATAAATCTATTATAATCGAAATATTCCCATTTGGAAAGAGGTATGATGCGTGAAAAAACTGGTGATCCGATTCAATGCCCCGGTGGTGCTGCTATTTGCCCTGCTGAGCCTGCTGGTCCTGCTGCTGGACGGCTGGACAGGCGGCGTCAGCACCACCCGGTTCTTCTGTGTATACCGATCGTCGCTGGCGGATCCGCTGACCTATGTGCGCTTCTTCGGCCATGTGCTGGGCCACTCCGGTTACAGCCACTACATGAACAATATGCTGCTGCTATTGCTGGTGGGGCCGGGCTTGGAGGAAAAGTACGGCAGCCGCAACCTGCTGATGACCATTCTGGTAACGGCTCTGGTGACGGGACTGGTGCAGTTCATCTTCTTCCCCGGTACGGCGCTGCTGGGAGCCAGCGGTGTGGTGTTCATGATGATCGTGCTGAACTCCTTCACCGAGATGCGCCGGGGCGGCATCCCCCTGACCATGCTGCTGGTGGTGGCCCTGTATCTGGGCAACGAGGTGGTGGACGGTCTCTCCGAGAGCGACAACATCTCCCAGATGACCCACATCGTGGGCGGTCTCTGCGGCATCGTGTTCGGTTTCTCTCTGGCCCGTGCCAAAAAGAGATGATCCCTATAAAAAAGATGCGGAAGCCATATGACTTCCGCATCTTTTTTACGCCTGCTTATGGAGCCTTCGATACTCCGTGGGCAGCATGGAAAATGCCTTCTTGAACTCCGAGGTGAACTTGCTCTGGCTCTCATAGCCCACGGTCCGGGCGATCTGAGCCACGCTGTCGTCGCTCTCCAGCAGCAGAGCGGAGGCCCGCTCCATGCGGTGCTGGCGGATATGGGCGGCGATGGAGCTGCCGTACACCTCCTTGAACAGTTCCTTCATGGTGGAGGGGTTCATGAGAAACTGCCGGGACAGCTGCTCGATGGTGATGCGGCTGTCCAGATGCTCCGTCAGGAACCGATGGACCTGCCGGATGACCTCCAGCTGCTCCGCCGGACAGCTGCCGCAGTAGTCGTGCTGATCCAGCGGTGGCAGATGGGGCGCACCGGACACCAGCTGGCTGTCCGACTGGGGGCACGTCACCTCCACCGTGCGCTCGATGATCTGGTGCAGCAGCTGGGCCACCTCCGTATCCGCCGCCCGGTAGTAGACCTCCTTCCCCACCCGGCGGCTGACGATGAGGCCGCTGTCCTTCAGCTGCCGCAGATGGTGGGAGACGGCGGGGCTGCTCATACCCACCAGCGCCGACAGATTCATGACGCACTCCTCACAGTGACACAGTAGCCAGAAGATCCGCACCCGGCTGTTATCCGACAGCAGGCGGCAGAGATTGGCCACCTCCTGAAAGCTCTCCGGCTCCTGAATGAAGCTTCGCAGCCGCTCTAGTCGCTTCCGGTCCTCATGATGATGGGGCAATTCTCCCATGGTTCTCCCGCCTTTCTGTTCCGTTTGGAAGGACTTTTCGCCCGTTTGGAAGGGAAGCGTCTTTCCGCATTGACTTTCTCGTCGGCATCTATTATAGTACAATCATCAAGATTAAACAAGTGCTTAATGGTTGAAAGCCGCCGCACGGAAGGAGCATTTTTATGAAAAAGACCTATCAGATCGAAGTGGACTGTGCCAACTGTGCCAACCTCATGGAGGAGGCCACCAAAAAGACCGAGGGCGTGCAGGACGCCGTGGTGAACTTCATGACCCAGAAGATGATTGTGGAGTTTGCCGAGGGCAGCGACCCCAAGGCCGTTATGAAGGCGGTGCTGAAAAACTGCAAAAAGGTCGAGGACGACTGCGAGATCTATCTGTAAGAAGCGAAACGTGCCGGAGGACCTCCGGCACGTTTTATGAAAGGACGTGACCGACATGACAAAGAAGCAGAAGAAGGTTCTCTGGCGCATCATTGCCACGGCGGTGCTGGTGGCCGTGGTGAAGCTCTTCTCCATTGGCGGCGTGGCCGGGACGGTGCTGTATTTGGCTGCCTATCTCATCATTGGCTATGATATTCTCCGCAAGGCCTTCCGGGGCATCATCAAGGGTCAGGTGTTCGACGAGAACTTCCTGATGGCGGTGGCCACCGTGGGTGCCATTGCACTGGCCGTCTACGAGAAAAGCGGCGACTATCTGGAGGCCGTGGCCGTGATGCTGTTCTATCAGATCGGCGAGCTGTTCCAGAGCTACGCCGTGGGCAAGAGCCGCCGCAGCATCACCGCCCTGATGGACATTCGCCCGGACTATGCCAACATCGAGCAGGACGGCAAGCTGGTGCAGGTGGACCCGGATGACGTGGCTGTGGGCAGCATCATCGTGGTGCAGCCCGGCGAGAAGATCCCGCTGGACGGCGTAGTGACGGAGGGCAGCTCTACCCTGAATACCGCCGCCCTTACCGGCGAGAGTCTGCCCCGTGATGCAGCCGTCGGCGACGAGGTCATCAGCGGCTGCGTCAATATGACGGGCGTGCTGAAGATCCGCACCACCAAGGCCTTCGGTGAATCTACCGTCTCCAAAATTCTGGAGCTGGTGGAGAACTCCAGCTCCCACAAATCCCGCTCCGAGAACTTCATCTCCAAATTTGCCCGCATCTACACCCCCGCCGTCTGCATCGGCGCTCTGGTGCTGGCGGTGCTGCCGCCGGTGGTGCGGCTGGTCATGGGCCTCAGCGGCGACTGGGGCATCTGGGTCTACCGCGCCCTGACCTTCCTGGTCATCAGCTGCCCCTGTGCGCTGGTCATCAGCATCCCCCTGAGCTTCTTCGCCGGACTGGGCGGTGCCAGCCGGGCCGGCGTGCTGGTGAAGGGCTCCAACTATCTGGAGACCCTCTCCAAAACCCGTGTGGTGGTCTTTGACAAGACCGGCACCCTGACCCAGGGCGTCTTTGACGTCACCGACGTTCACCACAACACCATGCCCCAGAAGAAGGTTCTGGAGTACGCCGCTCTGGCGGAGTGCGCCTCCTCCCATCCCATCAGCAAGAGCCTCCAGCGGGCCTACGGCGGCGAGATCGACCGCCACCGTGTCACGGACGTGCAGGAGATCAGCGGCAATGGCATCACCGCCAAGGTGGACGGCACCGACGTGGCCGTGGGCAACAGCAAGCTCATGGACCGGCTGGGCATTGCGTGGCACGACTGCCATAGCGTCGGCACCATCATCCATCTGGCCATCGGCGGTCAGTACGCCGGCCACATCGTCATCTCCGACGTGGTGAAGCCCCACGCCAAGGAGGCCATTGCCGCCCTGAAGCGGGCGGGCGTGGGAAAGACCGTCATGCTCACCGGCGATATCCGGCGGGTGGCCGATCACGTGGCCGAAGAGTTGGGCGTGGACGAGGTACACAGCGAGCTTCTGCCTGCGGATAAGGTGGCGCAGGTGGAGCGCCTGCTGAGCAACGCCGACGGCAAGCTGGCCTTCGTGGGCGACGGCATCAACGATGCCCCGGTGCTGTCCCGTTCCGATATCGGCATCGCCATGGGTGCCATGGGCTCCGATGCCGCCATTGAGGCGGCGGACGTGGTGCTGATGGACGACGACCCCCTGAAGATCTCCAAGGCCATCCGCATCTCCCGCAAGTGTCTGCGGATCGTGTACGAGAACATCGTGTTTGCGCTGGGCATCAAGGGCCTGTGTCTGGTGCTGGGTGCCATGGGCATCGCCAATATGTGGGCAGCCATCTTTGCCGACGTGGGCGTCATGGTCATCGCCGTGCTGAATGCCATCCGTGCCCTACAGGTGAAGAATTTATGACAGAAAAAGGGACGTCCGGTTATCCGGACGTCCCTTTTACTTATGTGAAAGGCTTCAGTGCGCCTTCTGGAACGAATGGACCCAGTCGGCCTTCAGATAATACAGCAGAAACACCACGCAGCTGAGACACCACGTAATGGGGTATGCCCAGAAGATGGTGATAATATCCGGCCACACCTTCAGCGCCAGCGTGATATACGTCACACGGATGACGCACCAGCACACCAGCATGGTGTACATGGGCATCTTGGCCCGGCCCGCTCCCCGCATCACGGCGGAGATGCTGTGGGCGAAGGCCAGCGCAAAGTAGAACAGCGCCTCCGTCCGGGTCTGTCGTACGCCGATGGCGATGACCGCCGGGTCATCGTTGAACAGGGCGATGGCATAGGGGGCCACCAGCAGTAGTGTCAATCCGATAAGCTCCGCCAGCAGCATGGAGCAGGTGAAGCCCACCCGTGCGCCCCTCTTGGCCCGGTCATACTGCCCTGCACCCAGATTCTGTCCCGTGAAGGTAGTCAGTGCCATGGCAAAGGAGGTGATGGGCAGGAACACAAAGCCCTCCACCTTGGCGTAGGAGCCGCAGCCCGCCATGGCATCGGAGCCGAAGGCGTTGATGTTGGACTGCACCACCACGTTGGCGATGGCGATGATGGAGTTCTGCACACCGGAGGGGATGCCCTGCGCCGTGATCTGCTTGAGCATCGGCAGCTCGAAGCGGATGCGCTTGGGAACCAGCCGATAGGGGCCGTCCGCCTGCATCAGCTTCCGGAAGCACAGCACGGCGCTGACCATCTGGCTCACCACCGTGGCGATGGCGGCGCCGTTGACACCCCATTTCAGCGCTCCCACGAAGATCAGATCCAACGTCACATTGGTGATGGAGGAGATGATGAGGTAGCGCAGGGGACTGCGGCTGTCGCCTACCGCCTGCAAAATGCCCATGCAGGCGTTGTAGACGATCATAAAGAGGCTGCCCATGAAGTACAATCGGAAATATTGGATGGACTGGGGCAGCACGTCCTCCGGCGTCCGCATCCACACCAGGATCTGGGGGGTCAGGAAGATGCCCACCAGCGTCAGCAAAACGCCGCAGACCATGGCGAAGGCCAGATCGGTATGCACCGCCGCCTCCAGCCGATCATAGCACTTGGCGCCGAAATAGCGGCTGATGATAACGCCGGCCCCCACAAACAGGCCCATAAAAAAGCCCGTCATCATAAAGATGAGGTTCCCGCTGCTGGACACCGCCGCCAGAGCGTCCTTGCCCACAAATTTTCCTACAATGATGCTGTCCGCCGTGTTATACAGCTGCTGACAGAGATTGCCTAAAAACAGCGGCAGGGCAAAATACGCCAGTTGCTTCCAAATGACGCCCTGCGTCATGTCCATGCTCTGGTTTTTGCTCTTCAATTCGGCACCCCTCTCCTTTGGATAAAATTTCTTTACAGTCCGTTTATTATACCGCCGCTTTTTCAAAAGGTCAAGAGACAGCGACACATCTCCGCACATTGTATACAACCGACGCACAGTGCCGCTTTTCCCACGTTTTCGCCGCTTTGCCGGATTTGAACCCCTATTTTATCCTCTTTTCCGGCATATCCCCGCATTGACAAATTTCCCTTACGCCGTATAATAATTATAATTAGTACATAAATCACTCCCACGGAACAAAAAAGGAGCTATTGTATGAACGAGATCTATGTAGTCGGGCATCGGAACCCCGACACGGATTCTATCGTGGCTGCCATGTCCTATGCCGCTCTGCGGAATGCTCTGGGCGACCGGGACTACGTGGCAGCCTATCTGGGCCACGTCAGCGACGAGACCCAGCGTCTGCTGGATCGCTTCGGTCTCCAGCCACCCCAGCTGATTCAAAATGTCCGCACACAGGTGGCGGATCTGGATTACGACACACCTCCCGCCCTGAACGCCACCGTCACCATGGACCGAGCATGGCACATCATGCGGGAACAGCGGATATCCGCCATCCCCGTGGTCAACGAGGACGGCACCCTGTATGGGACCCTCTCCGCCGGTGACATCGCCACCTACAGCATGAACACCATCGGCGAGCCACGCGTGGAGGCACTGCCCCTGTTCAATCTTCTGAGCGTCATCGAGGGCCGTGTGCTCAACGACACCGGTGATCTGGTGGACTCTGTTACCGGCGACGTGGTCATTGCCCTGCCCCAGAGCTGCGAGAATCTGCTGTGGAACGGTCGGGAGCATATCGTCCTGTGCGGCGACCAGCCGGACATGATTCGCCGGGCGCTGGAGACCAATGTAGGCTGCCTGATCCTGTGCCAGACGGAGGTAGATCAAGCGCTGCTGGCAGACGCTCAAAATACCTGCATCATTTCCAGCCCCTACGATGCCAGCCGGGTGGCCCGTCTTATCTATCAGGCCATCCCCATCTCCCGCCCCTGCCACACTGACGACATCGTCTGCTTCCATCTGTCGGACTACATCGACGATGTGCGGGAAGTGGTGCTGAAGAGCCGCTACCGCTGCTACCCGGTGCTGGACCAGAACGAAAAGGTCGTCGGCACCCTGTCCCGGTATCACCTGCTGCGCCCCCGGCGCAAGCGTGTGGTGCTGGTGGACCACAATGAGCGGGCGCAGGCCGTACAGGGTCTGGATCAGGCGGAGATTCTGGAGATCATCGACCATCACCGTCTGGCGGATATCCAGACCACCCAGCCCATCCGGGTCCGCAACGAGCCGGTGGGCAGCACCAATACCATCATCACCGGAATGTATCAGGAGCACGGCGTCATGCCCTCCCCGGCTATGGCAGGCCTGATGGCGGCGGCCATTCTGTCCGATACTGTCATGTTCAAGTCCCCCACCTGCACCAAGCGGGATGTGGCCATGGCTGAGCGCATGGCCCGCATTGCCAACGTCTCCCTCAACGAGCTGGGCAAGCTTCTCTTCGATGGCAGCTTCGACGGTAAATCCGCCGAGGAGCTGCTGCACAGCGACTTCAAGGAGTTCCACATTGCCGAGCAGAATCTGGGCGTGGGCCAGATCACCTGTCTGGATTCCGAGGATATGCTCCAGCGCCGGGAGGAATTTCTGGAGGCCATGCGCCACGATCAGGAGAATCACCACTACGACATGGTGATCCTGATGCTGACGGACGTGCTGATGGAGGGTACGCAGCTGCTGTATGTGGGCAGCGATGACGTCATCCGCAACGCCTTCTCCGCCGAGCCCAAGGACAACAGCCTGTTCCTGCCCAAGGTCATGAGCCGGAAAAAGCAGATCATCCCCATGCTCACCGCCCTCTGGGGCTGATATCCCCGCACTTCCCACAAGGACAGGCTCCCGCCTGTCCTTGTTTTTCTCTCCATATCGTGCTATACTGACACAAATCACCCACGGAGGTATCGCCTATGCACATCACTGTATATCTGGGCGCCAGCTGCGGCACCGACCCCCATCTGGCGCAGGCCGTCCGGGAACTGGGCGCATGGATCGGTGCCGCAGGCCACACACTGGTCTACGGCGGCTCCAAAACCGGGCTCATGGGCCTGCTGGCCCAAAGCGCACTGGCGCAGGGGGGCAGCGTCATCGGCGTGGAGCCGGAGTGCTTCATGGCACAGGACCTGCAGTACGACGGCCTGACCCAACTCATCGTCACCCGAAGCATGGCGGAGCGCAAGGCCAAAATGATTCAGCTGGGGGACGCCTTCATCGCCTTCCCCGGCGGCACCGGCACACTGGAGGAGATCACGGAGGTCATGTCGCAGGTATCGCTGGGCCAGCTGTCCGCCCCCTGCATCCTCTACGATCTGGACGGCTACTATCGCCACCTGAAGGCCCTTCTGGACCACATGATCTCCGCCGGTCTCTCCTCCTCGGAGCGCCAGCAGGGCATCCACTTCGCCCAAAATCTCCCCGAAATTCAGGTACTGCTGTCCTGATCTCCCATCGGGCCAGATCATCCTCCTGTCCCAAGGCCTCCGGCTCCGGGACAAAAAAAGAGCCTGCCGACTGGCAGGCTCTTTTTGATGACCAACTTACTCGGTAACGAAGGGCAGCAGAGCGATCTGACGGGCACGCTTGATGGCCTCGGTCAGCTGGCGCTGATGCATAGCACAGGTACCGGTGGTACGGCGGGGCAGGATCTTGGAGCGCTCGCTGATGAAGCGGCGCAGCTTGGCGGCATCCTTATAATCGATATGCTCGCACTTATCCACGCAGAACTGGCAAACCTTACGGCGCTTACGGCCGTTGCCACGGGGCGCTCTATTTTCACGTTCCATAGCCATGGAAAATTCCTCCTTATAAAGATTTCATGTGCCTTGGCACATCAGAACGGCAGATCGCCGTCCTCCTCGTCGATCTCGGCAAAATCGGACGGGCCGCCCACCGGGGCGGAATACCCTCCGGCGGGAGCACCGTAGGCGGGAGCCTGAGAATAACCGCCGTTATTCCCACCGGCACCGCCGGGTCTGCTGTCACCGAAATAGACATTGTCGGCAACCACCTCCGCACTTCTGCGGTTGTTGCCCTCCTTGTCTTTCCAGTCACGGATCTGGAGCCGCCCCTCCACCACGGCCATGCGGCCCTTGGTGAAATACTTGGAGACGAACTCCGCCGTGCTGCGCCAAGCCACCACATCGATGAAATCGGTCTCCTTTTCGCCGCTCTGGGACTTATAGTCCCGGTCCACGGCCAAAGAGAAGCTGGTGACCGCCGTACCGCTCTGAGTACGCCGCAGCTCCGGGTCCCTGGTCAGGCGACCCATGATGAAAATCTTGTTCAGCATTGTGCTTCCCCCTTACTCGTCCTTGCAGACGATCATGGAACGCATCACGCCCTCGGTAATACCCAGGATACGATCCAGCTCCTTGGGGAATTCCGGTGCGCTGGTGAAGCTCATCAGCACATAGTAGCCTTCGGTCTTGTAATCGATGGCGTAAGCAAGACGACGCTTGCCCCACTCATCCACGACCACGTCGGAGCAGCCGTGCTGCTCAGCCAGAGCCTGGAACTTTGCCACATTGGCGGCAATAGCCTCCTCACCCTGTGCCGGGTCGAGAATGTAAACGACCTCATAGTTGGCGGAAATCTTAGCCATACTTTTTGCACCTCCTTTTGGACTTATGGCCCTCACGCTGCGGTGAGAGCAAGGATTTGCCCGCATACGCAGGCCTAATTATTATACCGGATATCCGCCAAAAGTCAAGAAGTTTTTGGGAATATTCCGTGGAAAATTCCCTCTTTTTTGCCCTTCCCGGCAGAAAGGGCTTGAAATTACCGGAGGAATCCTTTAGAATAAGGTGTCAAATCATCCCTTCGGTGCATGAAAACGCCGGGAAAGGAGTCCCTATGGAGCATATCACCAGCCGTCACAACCCCCTCATGGGCCATATTCGCAAGCTGGCCGGCTCCGCCGCCTACCGGCGGGCGACGGGGGAATTCCTCTGCGACAGCCCCAAGCTGCTGCAGGAGGCCCTGCTGTGGCAGGCGGAGATCACCGCCGTGGTGTCTACCTCCCCCCTGCCCCGGCTTCCGGAGCACATCCGGCAGGTGCAGGTGCCGGAGGACATCATGGCCTCCATCTCCCCGGTAAAGACCCCTCAGGGGGTGCTTTTCACCTGCCGCCTGCCTCAGGCTCCCCTGCCCCGGTCCCTCACCGGCCGACGGTATGTGCTGCTGGACGGGGTGCAGGACCCCGGCAACGTAGGCACCATCCTGCGGACGCTGGATGCCTTCGATGCCGACGGCCTGCTGCTTACCGGCGGCTGTGCCGACCCCTACGGCTGGAAGGCGGTGCGCTCCTCCATGGGGGCCGTGTTCCGCCGCCCCATCTATTCCGGCACACCGGAGGAACTGGCGGCCCTGCTGCACCGCAGCGGCCTGCCCCTGTACGGGGCCGCCCTGCGGGAGGACACCGTGGACGCCCGGCAGGCGGACTACACCCGCTGCACGCTGGCCATCGGCAGCGAGGGCCGTGGCCTGAGCCGGGAGGTGCTGGACCTGTGCGACCAAACCATCCGCATCCCCATGTCGGACCGCTGCGAATCTCTGAATGCGGCCATTGCCGCAGCGGTGCTGCTGTGGGAGAGCTGGCGATAAGGAGGGATCTCACATGGCTGCTCTGAAATACTGGGTATGGCTCACCACCCTGCCGGGGCTGACCAACCGCAGCAAGCTTCTGCTTCTGGAGCATTTCCCCTCGCCGGAGGACATATACTACGCCCAGCCGGAGGATCTCCCTCCGGTGGAGGGGCTGTCCTCCTCTCAGGCGGCGCTGCTGTCGGACAAGTCCACAGACCGGGCCGAGGACGTGCTGGCCCGCTGCGCCAAGGGGGATATCTTCCTGCTGACCATGCAGGACGCCCTCTACCCGGACCGGCTGCGGAACATCTATGACCCGCCGGTGCTGCTGTACGGACGGGGCCGGATGCCCCTGTTCGACGAGGAGGCCGCCGTCTCCGTGGTGGGTACCCGGACGTGTACCCCCTATGGCATCTCCGCCGCCGAGGAGCTGGGCTACCAGCTGGCGAAGGAGGGTGCCGTGGTGGTGTCGGGCCTTGCCAAGGGCATCGACGGGGCCTCCCACCGGGGCGCTCTGCGGGCCGGCGGCTTTACGGCGGCCGTGCTGGGCGGCGGCGTGGACGTGGTCTATCCGGCGGAGAACCGGCGGCTCTACGAGGACATCGCCGCCACCGGCGTGCTGCTGAGCGAGTACCCGCCAGGAACGGAGCCTATGGGCAGCCACTTCCCCGTCCGCAACCGCATCCTCAGCGGCCTGAGTCTGGCGGTGCTGGTGGTGGAGGCCCCGGAGCGCAGCGGCGCTCTCATCACCGCCAATACGGCGCTGGAGCAGGGACGGGACGTGTTCGCCGTCCCCGGCCCCATCGACGCCCCCAACAGCCGGGGCAGCAACCGCCTCATCCGGGACGGCGCAGGACTTGTGACCTGCGGCTGGGATATTCTGGAGGGGTACCGGAGCCGGTTCCCCCACCGTCTGCGCCCCTCGCCGGAGAATCTTCCTCCGGTGCCGGAGCAGGACGGTCTCCCCGCTCAAAGGGCGGAGGAAGCGTCCCCGGCGAAGCCGGAGAAGAAGGAAACTCCCCCCGCCCTGCCGGTACTGGACCTGACGGCAGATACGGCGGGTCTGACGGACGATCAGATCCGCATCCTACAGGTGCTGACCACCGATGCCCCTCTGCTCACCGATGACGTGGCGGAGCGGGCCGACCTGCCCATTCGGCGGGTGCTGTCAGCCCTGACGGTATTAGAGATCGACGGATATGCCACGCAGCACGGAGCACGGCGCTTCGTCCGCACGGTGGAGATCCGGTTGTAAAAAGGAAGGATAAGAACATGGCAAAAAAAGCAGCCCGAAATCTGGTGATCGTGGAGTCCCCTGCCAAGGCCAAGACCATCGGCAAGTATCTGGGACCGGATTACGAGGTCAGGGCCAGTATGGGACATCTGCGTGACCTGCCCAAAAGCAAGCTGGGCGTGGATGTCGAGCACGACTTCGAGCCCAACTACCGCCCCATCCGGGGTAAGGAGGAGCTTATCAATGAGCTGAAAAAACTCTCCAAGGCCAGCGACACCGTATATCTGGCCACCGACCCGGACCGTGAGGGTGAGGCCATCAGCTGGCACCTGAAGAACCTGCTGGACCTCAGCGACGAAAAAGCCAAGCGAGTCACCTTCAACGAGATCACCCGCAAGGTGGTCACCGAGAGCATCCACCACCCCCGTGAGATCGATCAGGATCTGGTGGACGCCCAGCAGGCCCGGCGTATTCTGGACCGCATCGTGGGCTATGAGCTGTCCCCCCTGCTGTGGAAAAAGATCCGGCGGGGCCTGTCGGCAGGCCGGGTGCAGTCGGTGGCCATGCGTCTGGTGGCAGACCGGGAGAAGGAGATCAAGGACTTCGTCCCCCAGGAGTACTGGACGCTGGACGCCCTGCTGAAAAACGACGGCGGCGTCCCCTTCCGGGCCAGATATTACGGCAAGGACGGCAAGAAATACGAGCCCACCTCTCAGGAGGAGGTCAGCGCCATTCAGGCGGAGGTGCAGGATCTGCCTTTCGCCGTCAAGAGCGTGAAGCGCACGGATAAGCAGCGCTCCCCCGCCCCGCCCTT
>OJOF01001139.1_pt1 | contig 21417 bp, 19 predicted proteins | sample 1598181 | NCBI WGS metagenome assembly OJOF01 (sample SAMN01915226, study PRJEB22387) | human gut metagenome | isolation source: stool | host: Homo sapiens | place: USA
TACCGCTGCCCGGTATCATCACATAATCTTCTTCCATTGTTTCCTCCAATTACACATCCAGCTTCGCGTACTGGGCGTTGGTCTCGATAAAGCGGCGGCGGGGCTCCACCTGGTCGCCCATCAGGATGGTAAAGGCTTCATCGGCCTTTTCGGCATCCTCAATGGTGATCTGAACGATGACGCGGTTATCGGGGTTCATGGTGGTCTCCCACAGCTGTTCGGGGTTCATCTCACCAAGGCCCTTATAGCGGTTGACCTTTGCGCCGGGCATCTCCTGCGAGAGGATGGCCATTTCAGCATCGTTGTAGGCGTACTTGATGGTGTTGCCCTTCTGCACCTTGAACAGGGGCGGCTGGGCGACATAGACATGGCCCTGCTCGATGAGGGGGCGCATATAGCGGAAGAAGAAGGTCAGCATCAGGGTGCAGATGTGAGAACCATCCACATCGGCATCGGCCATGATGAACACTTTATCATACCGCAGCTTGGAGATATCGAATTCCTCGCCGATGCCGCAGCCCAGAGCCAGCACCACGGGCATCAGCTTATCGTTGCCGTAAATGCGGTCCGCGCGGGCCTTTTCCACGTTCAGCATCTTGCCCCACAGGGGGAGGATGGCCTGAATGGCGGAGTCACGGCCCATCTTGGCAGAGCCGCCTGCAGAGTCACCCTCGACGATGAAGATCTCGGTGCGGGTGGGGTCTTTTTCACGGCAGTCGGCCAGCTTGCCGGGCATCCGGCTGGTCTCCAGCGCGCTCTTGCGGCGCACCAGCTCCCGGGCCTTTTTGGCAGCAGCACGGGCGCGGGCTGCCTGGGTGGCCTTTTCAAAAATGGCCTTTGCCACGCCGGGGTTCTCCTCAAAGAACTCCATCAGCTTGGTGTACACCATGTTGGAAACAAGGGTGCGGATCTCGGTATTGCCCAGCTTTGCCTTGGTCTGGCCCTCGAACTCCGCCTCTTGCAGCTTGACGGAGATGACGCAGATGAGGCCCTCGCGGACATCGGAGCCGGAAAGGTTCTCGTCCTTATCCTTCAGCAGGCCGTGGCTGCGGCCGTAATCGTTGAACACACGGGTCAGGCTGGTGCGGAAACCCTCTTCATGGGTGCCGCCGTCCGGGGTGTTGACGTTGTTGGCAAAGCTCAGCAGCAGTTCGTTATAGCTGGAATTATACTGCAGCGCGATCTCGGCCATGCCCCGCTCGGTCTGGCCCTTGAGGTAGATGACATTGGGGTGGAGCACCTCCAGATTGCGCTTTTCGCCCAGATAGGTGACAAAGCTCTTGATGCCGCCCTCATAGCACATGACCTCGGTACGGTAGCAGGGGTCGCCTTCCTGGCCATCCTCCAGAACGGGGGTATAGAGCTCCCGCTCATCGGTCAGGGTGATCTTGACACCGGCGTTCAGGAAGCTCTCCTCGCGCAGACGCTTTTCCAGCGTCTCGAAGTTATAGACGGTGGTGTCCTTGAACATCTCGGGGTCGGGCTTGAAGGTGACGCGGGTGCCGGTGACCCCCTCGGCCACCGTGCCCAGACACTTCAGGGGGCCGTCCGGGTCGCCGCGGCGGAAGGTCTGCTCGTATTCATGGCCGTCGCGGCGGACATTGACCGTCAGCCACTCAGAGCAGGCATTGACCACGGACGCGCCGACACCGTGCAGACCGCCGGCCACCTTGTAGCCGGAGTTCTCGCCGCCGAACTTACCGCCTGCGTGCAGGATGGTATAGACGACGGTGACGGCGGGCAGACCGGTATCGGCCTGGATATCCACGGGGATGCCGCGGCCGTTGTCGGTGACCTGAATGATGTTATTCTTTAAGATCTTGACCTCAATGTGGTTGCAGTAGCCAGCCAGCGCTTCATCAATGGCATTGTCCACGATCTCGTAGACCAGATGATGCAGGCCCCGCTCACCGGTGGAGCCGATATACATGCCGGGACGCTTGCGCACGGCCTCCAGACCCTTCAGGACCTGGATCTCGCTGGCATTATACTCATGGTCGGTCGCGGTTTCCACATTGGTGCTGGTGATGATTTCCTCTGCCATATCCTTTCTCCCTTTACTTGATATTTTTTCAATCGATTGGATCGTTGTTGATTTTTTCAGAACGACATTTCGGTGCGCCGCTTCATGGCCGCGCTGGACAGCTCCGAAAGATAAACGGTGTCCACGGGGGCATCGGCCAGAACATAACACTGGGGCAGGTCATCCGAAAGGCTGACCACGGCCCCATTCTTCTGGGCATAGTTGAGAAATTCCCGCCCCCGGGGGGAGACGGTGGTGGTCTCCAGATTGAAGATGCCGATGATATCACGGTCATTCAGGACATAGTCCCGGCCCAGATGGATATACATTGCGTATATTCTCCCGCAGATGCAGGCTGCATATTCTGTCGCATTTTCCGCATTCTATGCAATGCAGCGATGCAACATTTCTCCATTTCAGATTTTACTCAGGACACCGCCATTCATGCGGTAGACCTCGCCATCTGTTTTCAGGAAGGCCGTATCGTCACAGCTGGTGACAAAGGTCTGTTTTTCCCGCATCCGGGTCAGCAGATACTGCTTGCGGCCATCATCCAGCTCGCTGAGCACGTCGTCCAGCAAGAGGACGGGGTGCTCCCCGGTGATGGCGGCAGCGGCGGCAGCTTCGGCCATTTTCAGGCTGAGCACCACGCTGCGCTGCTGTCCCTGGCTGGCAAACACTCTGGCGGGCTGGCCGTCCAGCAGCAGCTCCAGATCTTCCCGGTGGGGGCCGCACAGGCTCTGCCCGGCCCGGACTTCCTCGTTCTGGCGGGCTTTGAGCAGGGCTGCCAGACCACCCGGCTCAAATTGGGCGGCATACCGCAGCTCCATCCGCTCCGCCCCATGGGAAAGCTCCTCGTAATTGGCACAGGCCAGCGGAGCCAGCCGTTCCAGGTAGGCCCGCCGCCGCTGCTGGATGGCTTCCCCCTGCGCGGCAAGCTCGGTGTTCAGCACCTCGAGCAGGGCCATTTTTTCGGCGTAGGGACGTTCCTGCCCGGCAGGGGAGCGGCGCAGCAGAGCGTTTTTCTGCTGCAGGGCCCGCAGATAGCGGCGGTACACGGTCAGGTAGCCGGGGTAGAGCTGACAGAGGGCGGCATCCAGAAATTTGCGCCGCCCCTCGGGTGCTCCCTTGACCAGACTCAGGTGGCCGGGGTCAAACACGACAGCCGGAAAACTGCCGGCAAGCCCTGCTGCCCGCCTGGGGGCTGCCCCGTTCACCGAGGCGTACCGCCCGGGCCGCTGGGAATCCGGGGTGCCCACCGTCAGCCGGACACGGTTCGGCTCGTCAGGCTCCTGTTCCTCCTGCTGTGCCCGGAGTGTGGAGGCTTCCAGCACGGCAAAAGGCTCACCCCGCCGCACCAGCTCTGCATCCTTGCCGCCCCGGAAGCTCTTGCCGCCGGTCAGCAGCCAGATGGCCTCCAGCAGGTTGGTCTTGCCCTGGCCGTTGTTGCCGCAGATCACGGTCAGCTCCCGGCCCGGGGTCAGGCTTGCCGATGCGATATTGCGATAATTCGTTACTTCTAAGGAAAGCAGGCGCATGGTTTACTGGCCCTGTCCTACTTCCACGGTCTGGCCGTCCAGCTCGACGACATCCCCGGCGCGGCACTTTTTGCCCCGCATGGTGCAGACCTCACCGTTCACCTTGACAGCACCGCCCTGCACCAACTCCTTGGCTTCGCCGCCGGTCTCACACAGGCCTGCATATTTCAGCAGGGCATCCAGCTTGATAAATTCCGTATGGATGAGAATTTTTTGCATTTTTATGCCTCTCAATCATTCTTGAAGCGGACAGGCAGGACCAGATACAAAAAGTCGCTGCCCTCGGTAGGCAGAACCTTGACCGGGCTCAGCGGGCCGCTGATCTCCAGCTTGACCTGCTCGGTGCGGGCGTTGCGCAGGGCATCCAGCAGATAGCGGTTGTTGAAACCGATCTCCACCTCATCGCCCTCGCACTGCGCGTTGAATTCATCCACCACGCGGCCCAGATTGGTCTGGCAGCGGACCACCACTTTACCCTCTGTAAAACTGATGCGGAGGGGATTTTTTAAACGCTCTGTAATGATCAGGGAGGCACGCTCGATGGTCTCGATGAACTCCTTGGTGTCCAGAACCACGCTGGTGCGGCTGCCATTGGGGATCACGTTGTGGTAGTTGAGGAATTCGCCCTCGATCAGGCGGCTCATGATGGTGTAACCGGCGGTGGTGAACACCACGTAGCGGCGGTTTGCGGAGATGTGCACGGTCTCCTCGTCGTCGTTGGCCAGCAGGTGGGAGACCTCGTTCATGGTCTTGCTGGGCACGATGATGCGGATCTCCTTTATGGCTTCCACCGGCCGCTCCACAATGGCCAGACGGTAGCCGTCCAGCGCAACAACGGTCAGCTTATCCGGCGAGATCTCAAATAATTCACCGGTATGCGCAGGTTTTTTCTCATCCTGACTGACGGCGTACAGGGTGCGCTCGATCATATCACGGAGCACGCCGGTCTTGATGTTCAGGGTCTCCTCGGCCCCGGTGTTGGGCAGCTCGGGGAAATCGGTGGGGTTCATAGATTGGATCTCGAACTGTGCCACACCGCTCTGGATGGTGGTTTTCCCATTTTCAGCAGACTGGATGTTGATCTGGCCGGAAGGCATCCGGCTGACCATGCTGCTGAGCAGCTTGGCGTTCAGCACCACCTCGCCGGGCTCTTTGACATTGGCATCAATGGTGGTCACGATGCCCATTTCCAGGTCGTAGCCGGTCAGGGTGAGCTGGAAGCCTTCGGCTTTCAGCAGGATACCCTCCAGTACCGGGATGGTGGAGCGCAGGGTAACAGCTTTGGAAACGCCGTCAATGGCTGCACTCAGCAGGGTCTTATCACAGATGATGTTCAATTGCGCGTCTCTCCTTATTTTGGATTCAAGTTTTGAGGTTCTTTCTCCCATAAAGCAGGGACAAAACCTCTAAATCTATATTGAACTTGTTGTAGTATTCGTAGTAGGGGCTGGGGAAGATGTGGAAAAGTCGGAAAATGTGTGGAATGGTGCGGCTCCGTGGTTTTCCACCGGATTGTGAATGCAGTGTGAAAGGCTTGTGGAAAGGGTGGGAGCTGCTTTTCTTTCCACGGCGGGTGTGCAAAACAGAAGTTGAATGTTGAAAACTCGGTGGAAAGAGTGGAGAACTTTGTCGTCTGAACACAATATCTTGTTCTGTTTTCCCGGATTCCCCTGCATTTCTCCCCATATTTGGGGTTTTATCCCCTGCGAGAGTATGACTTTTGCCCCTGTTTTCCCGTCAGGCCTTGACGTTCTTGATGATGTCGCTGACGGTTTCGCGCAGGTGCTGGTCATTCTTCATGTCCCGCTCCATGGTCTTGAGGGAGTAGACGATGGTGGAGTGGTCACGGCCCGAGAACTCCCGGCCGATCTCCTCCATGCTCATGCCGGTGACTTCGCGCAGGATATAGATCGCCACGCGGCGGGCGGATGCAACGTTTGCGTTCCGCTTGGTGCCCCGGATGTCGGCAGGGGAGACGTTGAAGGTGCGGGAGACCTCGCCCACGATCTTCTCGATGGTCACGGGCACGGGCTGGGTCTCGTTGAGGATGTCCTTGATGGCATTCTGTGCCACGCTGATGACAGGCTGGATGCCCTCCAGCATGTAGTAGGCGTTCAGCTTTTTCACTGCGCCCTCCAGCTGGCGGATGTTGTTCTTCAGGTGGTTGGCGATGAATTCCGCCACGTCCTCGGGCAGATCCAGGTGGAGCAGCTCGGCCTTGCGCTTGACGATGGCCACGCGGGTCTCGAAATCAGGCGGCTGGACATCGGCGGTCAGGCCCCACTCAAAGCGGGTGCGCAGGCGCTCTTCCAGGCTCTTGATCTCCTTGGCCGGGCGATCAGAGGCGATCACGATCTGCTTGTGGGCATCGTGCAGGGAGTTGAAGGTGTGGAAAAACTCCTCCTGGGTGGATTCCTTGCCGGCGATGAACTGGATATCGTCCACCAGCAGCAGGTCGGCCACGCGGTACTTCATCCGGAAGTCCTCGGTGCTGCCGGCGCGGATGGCCGCGATCAGCTCGTTGGTGAACTGCTCACAGGTGACATACATGATGACGAAGTCGGGGTGGGTGCGCTTGATCTCGGTCTGGATGGCCGTCAGCAGATGGGTCTTGCCGAGGCCCGAGCCGCCGTAGATGAACAACGGGTTGTAAGCACCGGAGGGGTTGGCCGCAACAGCCTGCGCCGCAGCAAACGCAAACTGGTTGGATGGGCCTTTGATGAAGTTCTCGAAGGTAAATTCATAGTTGCCCTGCGGGGAGGCGGGGTTCGCCTCGTACTGCTGGGCCAGCACCACTTCGTGGGGCGGTGTGCTGGGGACGACGAGGGTGATGTCCACGTCAAAGCCCAGCACTGTTTTGAAGGCCTCTTTGAGCAGGCCGAGATAACGGTCCGTCACGATCTTGCAGATGAAGTCGTTGCGCACCGAGAGGGTGATATGGCTGGAGTCCTCAAAGCTGATAGGCTCCAACCCGTCGATATAGAGATTATACGTCGGCTCCGCCATCTGCGCCTTGCAGTAGCTCTGGGCAGCCTCTAAAACGTCCTTGAAAGAATCCATAGTACATCCACTCCATTGAAGTTTTCAACAATGCTGCTGATACCAGGTTAGTATACCACAAAAATCCCCCTGCGTCTATATTATATAAGGTAATTTATAATACATAAAAAAGACATACCTGCGTCTGGGAAATGGCCTTGTGTCCAAGGCGGAGAAAAGCCACAAGATATTGTGGATAAAAAGTTTTCCACGGGAAATGGGTGAAAAAGTTGAAAGTTTCTCCACAGAGGTTTTTCAAAAAAGTTTGAAGGAAAGCGAAAAAAATGCTTGACAGAAGGCCATAGTGTGCGATATACTGTTGAATTGCAAGCCTGTCCCCATTTTGGGACCAGAATAGACCCCATACCGGGGACGAGTTTTTACGGAGGAAATACACCATGAAGAGAACTTTTCAGCCCAAGAAGCGTCAGCGCAAGGAAGTTCATGGCTTCCTGACCCGCATGAGCACCAAGAACGGCCGCAAGGTCATCAACGCACGCCGTGCTAAGGGCCGCAAGAGCCTGACCGTCTGATCCTGAGCAGTATGCATCAGGTCCGGCGCAGAATGGAATATGCGCAAAAAGGCCGCTGATATTGGATTGGCGGTCTTATTTTTTTACCCGGCATTCGGGAAAAAGGCCGGAAAGCTGCGGTGAATAGTCGCATTGCCTAAAAAAACTGTCAAAGATTTGGCAGAGAAAACGCCCGGATGAGCTTTTCATGTCGGCGTTTTTTTGCTATACTGAACACTGAGCATTGCTTTTTTCCGGGCGGTGCTCCCACATCACCTGAAGGGAGGCGCACAGGATGCGCTATCGTCCCATCCGCCGCAACGGCGAGTTTGGCCGCGTGTATGCCCGCGGCAAGTCCTATGTCAACCAGGCGCTGGTGCTCTACGTGCTCAAAACGCGGAGCAAGCGCACCCGGGTGGGCCTGACGGCCACCAAAAAGATCGGCCACGCCGTGCAGCGCAACCGCGCCCGCCGCGTTATGAAGGCCGCCATCGACGAACATCTCGACTACAACATCGGCGGCTACGACCTCGTTTTCGTGGCCCGGGGCATGACCCCCCGGCTCAAGAGCTGGCAGCTCAGCGCCATCGTGGCAAAGCTCTTTGCCCAGGCCGGCCTGCCGGATAAGGCAAAGCAGCCGGGCGCAAAGCCCCCTGCCACCCTGCCGCCGGTCCGGAAGCCCGAGGCGTGAGCATCTTTCAGAAAGCCCTCTGCGGGCTCATCCGGCTCTACCAGAAGTTCATCAGCCCGGGGCTGGGGCGGAACTGCCGCTTTTCGCCCTCCTGCAGCCAGTACGGCATCGAGGCCATCCGCACCCACGGCTGCGTCAAAGGGCTGCTGCTGACGGCGTGGCGCATCGCCCGGTGCAATCCGCTGGGCCGCTGGGGCTACGACCCCGTACCGGAAAAGGGCCGCTGGAAAAATCCGGCCCGGCATCTCTCGGCCTCGGCTCTGTTTTCCACAAGACACGAAAAATAAGTGGAAAACCTCTTCGTCGATGCTCTTTGGAAGGGCGCTGAAGCGGGAAAGACCTCTCCGTCACGGCTTTGCCGTGCCACCTCCCCTGGCGAGGGGAGGCTGAGAGGAAAAGCTATTATAATTGCTTCTTGTGACGTGCTGAACTGTGGGCGGCGTGTCCTACGATAAAAATAACCGTCCCGCACCACAGGCGGGGCAGAATGGACAGAGACATGAATATTTTGTACATCCTCGGTGTACCTCTCGGCTATGTGATGGAGTGGATCTACAACCTCATCCCGAACTACGGCTGGGACATCATCATCTTCACCATCGTCATCCGCCTGCTCAGCATCCCTCTGCAGCTCAACCAGCAGAAGAGCATGGCCAAGATGTCCGCTTTCCAGCCGATGATCGCCGACATCCAGAAAAAGTACAAGGACAAGCCCGAAAAGCAGCAGGAAGAGCTGCTCAAGCTCCAGCAGGAGTACGGCTATAAGCCCACCGCCGGCTGTATGCCCATGCTGGTCAACTTCCTCGTCATGTTCGGCGTCATCGAGGTCGTGTACCGCCCGCTGCAGCGCATCTTCCACATCGGCGCCGACGCCATCACCGCCGCAGGCGATGCCATGACCGCTCTGGGCATCAGCTTCACTCAGGTGACCCGCGACACCAATATCATCGCACAGGTGCTGGCCGGTGAGTCCACCGTCACCTCTGTGTTCACCGCAGACCAGCTGAACACCATCACGGAGTTCGGCCAGCACATGGACTTCTTCGGCATCGACCTGACCCGTGTGCCGCAGTACAGCCTGGCAGCAGACAACCTGCCCCTGCTGATCTTCCCCATCCTGGCTGTCGTCACCATGTTCATCTCCACCCACATCAGCATGAAGGCATCCGGCCAGGAGATGCAGGGCAGCATGAAGCTGACCATGTATATGATGCCTCTGATGTACGTCTTCTTCTGCTTTACCGTTCCCTGCGCATTCTCTCTGTACTACGTCATTTCCAACATCGTGATGACCGTCCAGACCCAGGTCATGCGCAAGATCTATGACCCCGAGAAGATGAAGGAGCAGGTCAAGGCCGAGATCGCTTCCCGCAAGAAGGAAGAGAAGCGCGGCGTGAAGAGCACCACCATCAAGGTCCAGGACGAGAAGACCGGTGAGGTCGTGGAAAAGAACATCTCCGCCAGCGAGATGAACAAGCGCCGTCTTGAGTATGCCCGCCAGCAGGATGCTGAGCGCTACAAGGACGAGCGCACTGTCCCGCTGAGCGAGCTGCAGAACAAAAAGGAGGATTGACGGTTATGATCCGTACGCAGGAAGCGACCGGCAAGACGGTCGATGAAGCACGCACCAACGCCTGCGCTCTGCTGGGCGTGGAAAAGGACGACATCAACGTCAGCTACGAAGTGCTGGAAATGCCCCAGAAGACCGGTTTTCTGGGCCTGAAGCTCACTCCCGCCAAGGTCCGCGTCAGCGTCGAGCTGCCGGACGAGCCTGTGGCAGCTCCTGCTGCCGCCCCCGTTGAGGAGCCCACTCCCGTTGTGGAGGAGAAGGCTGCTCCTGTGGCGGCTGAGCCTGTCGTCGAAGAGACTGCCCCTGAAGCTCCCGCTGCTGTGGAAGAGCCTGCTGCTCCCGCTGAGGAAGCTGCCCCTGCCGAAGAGCAGGCTGCTCCCGCCGCAGAGGGCGAAGAGGTGGAAGTCCCCATCAACATCGAGGAGAACGCCAAGGTCAAGGCCGCTGTGGACTACCTGAAGGATGTCATCGAGAAGATGGGCGTACAGGACGTCAAGTTCAGCGCTGTGCAGAAGGGTGAGGCTACCATCATCCGTCTGGACGGCGAGAAGATGGGCGCCCTCATCGGCCGCCGCGGCGAGACGATGGAGAGCCTGTCCTATCTGGCAAGCCTCGTGGCAAACCGCCTCGAGGGCGACTACATCAAGCTGGGCCTCGACGTGGCCGGCTACCGCGACAAGCGCGAGAGCGACCTGACCGCACTGGCACAGCGCATCGGTGCCAAGGTGCGCCGCACTGGCCGCAGCTTTGCCATGGAGCCCATGAACCCCTACGAGCGCCGCATCATCCACTCTGCCATCGGCAAGATGGAGGGCGTCCGCAGCGAGAGCAAGGGCGAGGGCCGTGACCGCCGTGTGGTCATCTACTCCACCGACCCCAACGCTGTGGCTGAGAGCGCAAATGCACGTCCCCGCGGACCCCGCGGCGGCCGTGACCGCAACGGCAATGGCCGCAGCGGCGGCTATCATCGCGGCGGCGAGCGCCGTGGTGACCGGAATGGCCGCGGTCCGCGCAATGGCGGCGGCCGGGGCGGCTACCGCTCCAATGTGCCTGAGCGCACCTACACCCCGCGCGATGCCGAGAATGCTGCCCCTGTGGCACCCAAGCGCACCGAGCGTGTGGATGACTTCGCTGATCTGAGCTTCGGCAAGATCGAGCTGTAAAAGCTGAATGATAAGACCCTCTCCCGCATGGCGGAAGCCGTGCAGGGGAGGGTCTTTTTTTGTACGAGGAACACTATAAATTTACACATCTTTTGCATGAAGATGGTTTACGATGAAAAGCAAATCTGAAAAAATAATTTAGGAAGAAAAGTCGTTCTTATCGGAAAATTGGAGAATATGTCCAATTCCGGAAGAAATTTTTCTCCTACTTGCACATTGTAAAACAATGTCGGCAAGCCTTATACTAGAGCTACAAATGCTTCGGAGTGTATACCAAGCAAAAAAGAGAGGAATTATTATGGAACAGAATAAGATTTCCCGCCGTAATTTCCTGCGCGTGGCCGGTGCATCGGCTACCGCCGCCGCAATGGGTGGTCTGGTCCCGGCTGCTTCCGCTGCCGGCATCAAAGACCTGTGGAGCATGGACCTGCAGATCCTTGCCACCAGCGATACTCACGGTAAGTTTGACCCCTGGGATTACGCCGCCAACAAGGCCGACGCCTCCGGCAGCGTGGCCCAGCAGGCAACTGCCATCAAGGAGAACCGTACCAAGACCACGCTGGTCGTGGATGCAGGCGACACCATTCAGGCAAACTCCGCTGAGCTGTTCCTGAACGACGATGTCCACCCCATGATCGCTGCTCAGAACGCCATCGGCTACGATGTCTACGTCACCGGCAACCATGAGTACAACTATGGCATGGCCACGCTGGAAAAGGTGCTCTCCCAGCAGAAGGCCAAGGTGCTGACCGGCAACGTCTACAGCCCCGAAGGCAAGCCTCTGGCTGACGGCTACACCATCATCAACAAGGGCGGCGTCAAGATCGGCGTCATCGGTATGGTCACTCCCAACATCACCCGCTGGGACGCCAAGAACCTCGAGGGCTGGACTGTTACCAACCCGGTGGACGAGAGCCGCAAGATCATTGATAAGATCAAGAACGATGTGGATGTCATCATCGGCGTTATGCATATGGATGTTGACAATGAGTATGGCGTCTATGGCTCCGGCGTCACCGACCTGGCAAATGCCTGCCCCGAGTTCGACGTCATCGTCGCCGCTCACGGTCACAAGAGCATCCCCAACAAGATGATCAACGGCGTGCTGGTGGTCGAGAACAAGAATGCCGGTGCCACCGTCTCCGACATCCACGTCTATCTGGAGCGCGGCCTGAACGGCAAGTGGAAGGTGAAGGACCGTACCTCTGAGAACCTGACCATCAAGGACTACGCTCCCGACCCCGAGCTGACCGCTCTGCTGGCAGAGTACGACCAGCGCGCTAAGGACGACGCCGTGACCCCCATCGGCCAGCTGGTCGGCGGTGATCTGGCCCCCGAAAACGAGATCGACTGCCTGCCGCAGGCCATGGTGCAGGATACCGCTCTGCTGGACTTCATCAACGAGGTACAGATGTACTACACCGACGCTCAGGTGGCCGCAACGGCTCTGACCTCTATGACTTCCCAGATGCGCGAGGGTACCATCCGCAAGTGCGACATGGCAAGCATCTACACCTACCAGAACACCCTGTACAAGCTGCAGATGAACGGCTGGCAGCTGCGTCAGTTCATGGAGTGGTCTGCTGCTTTCTTCAAGACCTGGGAACCGGGCGATGTGACCATCGCATTCGACTCTTCCGTCCGCTATTACCTGTACGATGCCTTTGCAGGCGTCAAGTATGACCTCGACATCTCCAAGCAGCCCGGCAACCGCATCCAGAACCTGACCTGGATGGATGGCCGTCCGGTGGAGGACGATGACAGCTTCGTGGTGGCCGTCAACAACTACCGTGCCACCACCCAGCTGCTGGCTTATGCCGACATCTTCAAGGAGGGTGACGAGCTGCCCAAGCTGCTGGAGATCGACGTGCGCGGCGATGTGGGCGGCATCCGCGAACTGCTGGGCGAGTACATCCGCACCGTCAAAGGCGGCACCATCGAGCCGCACGTGGACAACAACTGGAAGCTCGTGGGCGACAACTGGAATACTGCTGATCACGAGAAGGCCGTCAAGCTGCTGCGCGAGGGCAAGCTGGCTCTGTCGGAGAACGCCGACAGCCGCACTCTGCCCGGCAAGGCCATCACTACGGCCGATATTGCCGCATTCTGATTTTTCTTTCACACGCAACGGGGTGTGCAGTCTTTCAGGGGCTGCACACCCTTTTTTGCTGCACAATAAAGTGAAATATCAATGGGTAATATAGCTAAATTTAATTACCGCTTTTTAGCATATCATAGAAAATAAACGCTGGGATGCGCTGGATATTTTCTTTTTGGGAGCTTCATGATAAAATAGGAAAAACCCGCAGAACAAAGGGGGAAAGTGCGCCCTCGTGCAGTGCGGGGACGAATGCGGTTTGAAAAGAGGATGGCTATGGAAGCATTGCGAAGGCTGCTGTATGCGGAGATGTCACGGGAGGAGTACAAAGCCTGTCTGCCGGATATACAGCGCTCCAACCGCCAACGTGTGACGGCCTACCTGGGGATAGCCTGTGCGTTTCTTACAGTTTTATGGATACTGTCTGGGGCTCTGGAATTTTTGCGGCCCAATATGCTGGCCTATATGATCGCGCTGGCCGTGTGCATGGGCCTGCAGGCGGTCAACCGGGCATTCCCGGAAAAAAACGGCCTGCTGCTGACCTGGCTGATGTACGCCTTTGAGGCTTTGCTCTATGTGTTGGGCATCTATCTGGGCATCCATCCTTCTCCCAATGCTCCTACGGTGAGCTTTATTGCGTTCTTGCTGGCAGTGCCGCTGCTCTTTGTCATGCGGCCCATCCAGCATATCTTGAATGTCGTTTTTTTCGATGGTATTTTCATCCTGACCTGCTTTTTGTTCAAGAGTAAAGAGACGCTCCCAGTTGATATTCTGGACGGCATGGTGTTTGGTGCGGTGTCCTGCATCATATCCACCTTCATCATGCTCTCGATGCACGAAAATTTTTCCATCCGGCACAAGCTGCTGGGCATCGCGGAGACGGACTTGAACGTCGGTCTGAAAAACCGCAACGCTTACGAGAGCCAGATGCACGACTACCCGATGCACTGCAGCAGCACGCTGAGCTGTGTTTATCTGGACGTGAACGGCCTGCATGAGCTGAACAACACCCGGGGCCACGCGGCAGGCGACGAGATGCTCAAGACCGTGGCAGCCAAGGTGCGGGACATCTTCGGCGAAGAGTACAGCTACCGTGTGGGTGGCGATGAGTTCGTGGCCTTTGCGATGGACAAGAGTGCCGAAGAGATGCGCGCGCTCATCCACAAGCTGGTGCAGGAGGTGGACGAGGCCGGTTACTCGGTGGCCGTGGGTACAGCGACTCACAGCGCGGGCGGCATCGACATGGAAGTCCTCGTCAAATCGGCCGAAACACGGATGTATCTGGCAAAGGAAGAGCACTATCGCCTTGCCGGGAAGACCCGAGGATAAAATGCAAAAGCGGTACGCTGCCGGACTCTCCGGCGGTGTGCCGCTTTTTTGCGCAGCATATTTCTTTTTTTGGCGGTTCGTGGTAGAATATACTGTATTCATCTGCGCATAAGGAGGGGAGAAGATGCAGCATTCGACCATTGCGGCCATTGCTACCGCTCCGGGTGCGGGCGGCATCGCCATCGTGCGGCTGTCCGGCCCGGAAAGCTATGAAGTGGCAGCGAAGGTGTTCCGTCCGGCCAACCCAGCCAAAAAAGTTGCGGACGCCAAAGGCTATACGGCCATGTTCGGTGCGTTCGTGGAGGGGGAAGAGACTTTCGACGAGGGTGTGGCGCTGTTTTTCCGCGCGCCCCACAGCTACACTGGCGAGGATGTGGTGGAGCTTTCCTGCCACGGCGGCAGTGCAGTCGCCCGGCGGCTGGTGGAAGCCTGCATTGCGGCGGGCGCGTCGCCTGCCGCTCCCGGCGAGTACACCCGCCGCGCTTTCCTGAACGGCAAGCTCAGTCTGACCCAGGCCGAAGCCGTCATGGACATCATCTCCGCCGATGGCCGACAGGGGGCCGCGCTGGCAAATGCCTCCCTGAACGGTGCGCTGGCCCGGAAGATAGCGGCCCAGAAAGATGCTCTGACGGCCTTGCAGGCCCATCTGGCCGCCTGGGTGGATTTCCCTGAGGAAGATGTCCCGGAACTGAGCCAGAGCCACTTGTGCGAGGTCTTAGGCGGGGTAGAGCAGGAGCTGGACGCCCTCATCCAGAGCTACGATGCGGGCGCTGTCCTCCGCGAGGGCGTGGACTGTGCCATCGTGGGCAAGCCCAATGCGGGCAAATCCACCCTGCTCAACCTGCTGGCCGGATTTGACCGGGCCATTGTCACGCCGGTGGCCGGAACCACTCGCGACGTGGTGGAGCAGGCTGTTCAGCTGGGCGACGTCCGGCTGAATCTCTTCGATACCGCTGGTCTGCGTCAGACGGAAGACGAGATAGAAGCCGAAGGTATCCGCCGCAGCTGGAAGAAGCTGGACGAGGCGGGGCTTATCCTCGCCGTCTTCGACGGCTCGGAGCGCCCGACCCGGGAGGACCTGGAGCTGGCTCAGCGCTGCGCGGGTCGTCCGGCCATCGCGCTGGTCAATAAAGAGGACAAGCCCACCCGGTTTGACGCAGAGATTATCGCACCCTATTTTGCGATGGTGCTGCCGGTCTGCTGTCAGGAAGAAGGGGCGCGGAAGGTCATCGCGGCGGCGGTAGCCCGCCTGCTGGGGACCAACCAAATCGACCCCCACGCCGCCAGCCTCTCGGGACAGCGGCAGCTTTCCGCTACCACCCGCGCTCGGGATGCCGTAGCCGGAGCGCTGGACGCCGCGCAGGGGCTCGGGCTGGACGCTGTGTCAGTCTGCGTGGACGACGCGCTGGATGCACTTTGCGAGCTGACAGGGGAGAACGCCTCGGAGGCGGTCATCAATGAGGTGTTTGAGAGATTCTGCGTGGGAAAATAAAAATCAATTTTACGCAGGGCTTGGTTCTCTTTTGACATCAAAAGAGAACAATTAGCCTTAATGAAAGAGCGCTCTGACCCGCGCACAGGCGCGATATGCACATAAAAACTCAGAGGAAAAAATAGACAACAATGAACCATTTAGGAGACTACGACGTTATCGTCATCGGTGCCGGCCATGCGGGCATTGAGGCGGCCCATGCTGCCGCGATGCTGGGCGCAAAGACGGCGGTGTTCACTATGAGCTTGGACGCCATCGGCAATATGCCCTGCAATCCCAGTATCGGCGGCACGGCAAAAGGTACGTTGGTACGCGAATTGGATGCTCTTGGCGGCGTGATGGGCCTTGCGGCAGATGCCACCTATTTACAGAGCCGGATGCTCAACAAGGGCAAAGGCCCCGCTGTCCACGCTCTGCGCGTCCAGACCGACCGCAAGCGCTATCATGAATATATGAAGCACGCCCTTGAGCTGACGCCGGGGCTGGCTATCCATCAGGCGGAAATCATTTCCATAGAGGTGGAGGACGGCCATGTGAAGGGCGTCGTTACCCAGCTGAACGGGGAGTATGGCGCAAAGTGCGTGGTCATCGCCACCGGCACCAACCTCGGCGGAAAAATTTTTGTGGGCGATGCATGGTACGCCTCCGGCCCCGACGGGATGCACGCGGCCAACGCCCTCACCGAGAGCCTGAAAGCCGCCGGTCTGCCGCTGCGCCGCTTCAAGACCGGTACGCCTGCCCGGGTGCATCGGCGGAGCATCGACTTCGCCAAGCTGGAATGCCAGCCCGGCGACCCGGACAATGAGCTTCAGCCTTTCAGCTTCATGACCGATGCCCCTATGCACAACAAGGTGGAGTGCTGGATCGCCTACACCAACCCTGAGACGCACAGAATCATTCTGGACAATATCCAGCGCAGCCCGCTCTACGGCGGCATGATCGAGGGCGTCGGCCCGCGCTACTGCCCGTCGATTGAGGACAAGGTAGTGCGGTTTGCAGGGAAGGACCGGCATCCCATCTTCGTGGAGCCTTGCGGCGAGAACACCGAGGAAATGTATCTGCAGGGTGCTTCCAGCAGTCTGCCGGAAGATGTGCAGAATGCATTCTACCGGAGCATCAAGGGCTTCGAGAATATTGAGATCATGCGCCCGGCCTATGCCATCGAGTACGACTGCGTAGACCCCACCAGCCTCGAAGCCACGCTGGAAAGCAAGGTGGTGCGGGGCCTCTACGGTGCGGGACAGTTCAACGGCACCTCGGGCTACGAGGAAGCCGCCGCGCAGGGCCTGCTGGCCGGTCTGAACGCTGCCCGGAACGCATTGGGCGAAAGCCAGCTCATCCTGCCCAGGCAGTCGAGCTATCTCGGCACACTGGTCGATGACCTTGTGACCAAGGGCGTCATGGACCCCTACCGGATGATGACCAGCCGCAGCGAGTACCGCCTGACCCTCCGTCAGGACAACGCCGACACTCGGTTGACGCCCATCGGCAGGGAATACGGCCTCGTGCAGGATGACCGCTGGACAAAGTACCAGCAGACGCAGGCTGTGCTGGACGCAGAGCGCCGCCGTCTGCATGACGCCCATCTGCGCACGGCGGACTTGCGCGCCGCGATGGAAGCAGCGGGCCTCGCCCCGGCCGCAGAGGGCGGCATTGCCGAAGAGCTGCTGCGCCGGCCGGAGATCGACTATCCGCTCATCGCGGGCATGATCGGCTGGGGTGAGGGCATCACGCCTATGCTGGCTGAGCGTCTGGAAACTGAAATCAAGTACGCGGGTTACATTGCCCGGCAGGACCGGATGATACACGAGGTGGCCCGCCACGAGAAGACCCTCATCCCGGAGGATTTCTCTTACACAGAGCTCACCGGCCTGACATTGGAAGCCCGCGAGAAGCTGGCCCGCATCCGCCCGAAAAACTTGGGGCAGGCGGGACGCATTCCCGGCGTGTCGCCGTCGGATGTGGCACAGCTGAGTATTGCGCTGGCGGCGAAGAGAAGCTAAAGTTCTCTTTTGCGCACCAAAAGAGAATCAGAAATGGTTCTCGCGCCGGTGGCGCGGGGGCAGAGCGCTTTTGCATTGGGGCTAAGTTCTCTTTTGCGTGCCAAAAGAGAACCAGAAAAGCACCCGCTACTTTCGAGGCGCGGGAGGCACGAGAAAGGGGCTACTCGCCCCTTTCAGACCCCAAAGGAGAAGTCGAAACGGAAAAAAGCTAGCCGCTTCGCTAAACGCTTTTTTCTCGTTTCTCCGATTTACGGCTTCGCCGAAGATTTTATGTTTACGCAAGGCGAAAACTGAATCTGAATGCGAAAAAGAGCTGTGTGGCCATCAAAAAGAACGTAAAATTATAAAGAACCAGTTCAAAAAGCCGCGCTGATGTGCTATACTAAGCTGTATAAGGGACCTGCTGAGGGGAAAACGGCGGGCTTCGTCCTCGAAATGTTCCATGTGGAACAAATCTTTTTCCCGGAAGGAAGCAAGTAGCGTGGCAAAAATCGTTGCTGTTGCAAACCAGAAGGGCGGCGTGGGCAAGACCACCACAGCCGTCAACCTCTCGTCCTGCGTGGCGGCGCTGGGCAAAAAAGTGCTCATCGTAGACCTCGACCCACAGGGCAACACCACCACCGGTTATGGTATTTCCAAGCGGAGTGTAGATATTGGTACATATGAAATTCTCATCGGCGAGGCCGACGCGCGGCAGGCTGTCCGCAAGACGGAGTTTCGCACCGACGTCATCGGCTCCAACACCCGCCTCGCGGGCGCCAGCCTTGAGATGATCGACCTGCCGGGCCGCGAGAGCCGCCTGCGCAAGGCGCTGGCCCCCATCCAGAAAGATTACGACTTTATCTTCATCGACTGCCCGCCCAGCCTTGACCTGCTGACGCTGAACGGCCTGTGCGCCTGCGACAGCATCCTCATCCCGGTGCAGTGCGAGTATTATGCGCTGGAAGGTCTGTCGGAGCTTATCAGCACTCTTAAGACCGTCCGCAAGAAGTACAACCCCTATCTGGACATCGAAGGCGTGGTGTTCACCATGTTCTCTGTCCGCTATAACCTGACACTGCAGGTAGTGGAGCAGGTCAAGAAATACTTTGGAAACAAGGTGTATCAGACCACCATCCCTCGCAGCATCCGCATCTCGGAAGCTCCCAGCTATGGCCAGCCCATCAACTTCTATGAGCCGAAGGGCAAGGGCAGCGAGGCGTATATGGACCTTGCCATCGAGTTCGTGAAGAGCAACCGCCCCGCCGAAGCTGCACCCAAGCGCCGCCGCGGAAAAGCTGCAGCGGAACCGGTCGAGACGATGGGGCTGGCCGATGTGAAGATGGACGGCTGAGGGAGAGAGGAGACCAATGGCAAAAGGAAGAGGAGGACTGGGCCGGGGGCTGGAAAGTCTGTTTGAGGACGCCGCCCCCAGCTTTGAGTCAGATACCAGAATCGAGACGCTGCCCCTGCGGGAGATCGAGCCAGACCCCGGCCAGCCCCGCAAGACCTTCGACGACGAGACGCTGGCAGAGCTTTCGGCCAGCATCGCCGAGCACGGTTTATTGCAGCCCATTGCGGTGCGCCCGAAGCCGTCCGGCGGCTACCTCATCGTGGTAGGCGAGCGCCGCTGGCGGGCCAGCCGGATGGCGGGCCTCACCGAGGTGCCGGTCATCGTCAAGGACGTGACCGATGAGCAGGCCATGGAGCTTGCGCTGGTGGAGAACCTGCAACGCGAAGACCTTGACCCCGTGGAAGAGGCGGCCGGCATCCGTGAGCTGATGACCCGCTGCGATTTGACCCAGGAGCAGGCCGCCCGCAAGCTGGGCAAGAGCCGGAGCGCACTGGCCAACAGCCTGCGGCTGCTGAGCCTGCCGGAAACAGTGCTGGAACTGCTGAAAAGCGGCTTCATTACGATCGGACACGCGAAGGTCGTTTTGGGCCTGCCTACGCCGGAGCTGCAGGAGGAAGCGGCTCAGATGATAGCGGACAACCAGCTGAACGTCCGTCAGGCCGAAGCTTTGTGCAAAAAGCTGGCAAAGCCCGCAAAAGAGCCTGTGGCCGCGCCGCTGCCGAGTGCGTTGCCGGTGGAGGTGGAAGAAAGCCTCAAGCAGGCGCTGGGCAGCGAAGTCCGCGTGGCCTACCACGACGGCAAGGGAAAGCTGACCGTCCATTTCTATTCGGACGACCAGCTGAAAGCCTTTGCAAATCTGCTGGGGCAGTACAGCGTGGAGTAACCTCTCAGTCTCGCTATCGCTCGACAGCTCTCCTAATAGGAGAGCCTAAGCAGAAAAGTTATTAGAAATGCGTACCAAGGCGGGGAACACCGCCTTTGAACGGCACAGCGGGGAACGCCCCCTGTGCAAGCAATAGAGTATAAGGAGAGTTATCATGCTTGACATCAAATTTGTCCGCGACAACCCGGATGCGGTCAAGGAAAACATCAAGAAGAAGTTTCAGGATGCAAAGCTCCCCCTCGTTGACGAAGTCATCGAGAAGGACGCCAAGTACCGCGAGTGCCTGAAGGAAGTCGAGTCCCTGAAGGCTGCCCGCAACAAGCTGAGCAAGGCCAACGGTCCTCTGTTCGGCCAGCTGAAGAAGTGCGACGACGAGACCAAGAAGGCTGAGCTGCAGGCTCAGATCGACGCCAACAACGCCGCTGTCAAGGCTGATGCCGACAAGATGGCAGAGCTGGAAGCCGAGGAGGCAAAGCTGGCTGAACGCATTCAGGAGATCATGTACACCATCCCCCAGATGATCGACCCCAGCGTACCCATCGGCCCGGACGACACCTACAACGTCGAGGCTCAGCGCTTCGGTGAGCCGGTCGTGCCTGATTTCCCCATCCCGTACCACACCGAGATCATGGAGAGCTTCGACGGCATTGATATGGACGCCGCAGGCCGCGTGGCCGGCAATGGCTTCTACTACCTGCTGGGCAACATCGCCCGCCTGCACGAGGCTGTTCTGGCCTATGCCCGCGACTTCATGATCGACAAGGGGTTCACCTATGTCATCCCTCCCTTCATGATGCACGGCAACGTGGTGCAGGGCGTCATGTCCTTCCCTGAGATGGACGCCATGATGTACAAGATTGAGGGCGAAGACCTCTACCTCATCGGCACCAGTGAGCACACCATGATCGGCCGCTTCATCGACCAGACTCTGGACGAGGCTACTCTGCCCCTGACCCTGACCTCCTACAGCCCCTGCTTCCGCAAGGAAAAGGGCGCTCACGGCATCGAGGAGCGCGGCATTTACCGCATCCATCAGTTCGAGAAGCAGGAAATGATCGTGGTCTGCCGCCCCGACGAGAGCGCTGACTGGTACGAGAAGCTGTGGAAGAACTCTGTGGAGCTGTTCCGCAGCATGGAGATCCCGGTGCGTCAGCTGAACTGCTGCTCCGGCGACCTGGCCGATCTGAAGGTGAAGAGCTGCGATATCGAAGCATGGAGCCCCCGCCAGCAGAAGTACTTCGAGGTCTGCTCTTGCTCCAATCTGGGCGATGCACAGGCACGCCGCCTGCACATCCGCGTGAAGGGCAAGGACGGCAAGACCTATCTGGCCCACACCCTGAACAACACCTGCGTGGCACCTCCGCGTATGCTGATCGCCTTCCTGGAGAACCATCTGCAGGCCGACGGCACCGTGACCATCCCCGAAGTGCTGCAGCCGTATATGGGTGGCCTGAAGGTCATGGTTCCCACCCACAAGAAGGGCTGAAGAATTGACCGGCTTTTCCACAAGGCTCGGATAAATGGTTGAAAAATCCCGCTTTCTATTCAATGGAAAGCGGGATTTTTGCGTATCTTCGTTTGTATTTTGGACGACACGAAAAAATATGATTTTTTTAAAAATATGTGTTGACAAAAGGGGTATCTGTGGGTATAATAATAGAGCACTGTTCAAGTGCACAAACAATATGTGGCGGTATAGCTCAGTTGGCTAGAGCATTCGGTTCATACCCGAAGTGTCACCGG
>OJOF01001150.1_pt1 | contig 21272 bp, 23 predicted proteins | sample 1598181 | NCBI WGS metagenome assembly OJOF01 (sample SAMN01915226, study PRJEB22387) | human gut metagenome | isolation source: stool | host: Homo sapiens | place: USA
AAAGGGGGCCATTCTCTTTCACAAAAGAGAATGGCCCCCTTTGCCCCGTGCAGCGCCTGCGGCGCTGCTATCCCTCCCCCGCGGCGCGCTGCGCCGCTCAAAGCTCCGGTAAAAGATCTGATATCTCCGGAAACATGAGAAACGCCGTTTGAATGCCTAAATTCTGCGCAAGCTTGACCTTTTGCCGCAAGGTCTCTGCATCGTCAAACAGCACGAAGTGCGTGCCATTTCCCGCGGAGTAGGTGAAATACTTCGCCATCAGCTCGCGGGAAAAATAGACGGACGATGGATGCTTTTCCCGCAGGGCGAGCAGCTCTTCGCGCGTGAGCGGTGTGCCGCAGCCGGAGGGACAGGGGAGGGGAAAGTCCATCATTACGCGTTCCAAGTCGAGTGCCAGACGCTCCGCGCCATAGCGGCAGGCGGTTTCCTCCAGCAGCGCGCGCAGCGACCCGCCGGAAAGGCCCGTGCCGACGAGGAGCGCTGCGCCCTCGGCCGGGAGCGAGAGGGGGCAGTAGAGCGCCATCCCCCGCGCACTCAGGCGGGCGGAGAGATGCGAGAGAAACGAAAGCCGGTCAGAATACGGATTGGTCTCAAAGTCCGCCAGCACGCCCTGAAAGCCGCGCTTGACGCATTCCGCAACGATGGTGCGGCAGAGCGTGTCGATGCGTGGGATCGCCCCGGTGCAGCGGTCGGAAAGACCCATGAGTCCGCCGCGCGAGAAGGGCGTTGCGTCGCAGCGCGTCAGGCATCCGCCCTGACCGACGGCATAGGCCACGTGGACGAGCGGCAGTGCGGGCCTTGAGGCATACTCAGAGAGCGCCTTTGGCGTGATGGCGAGGTAGGTGAGCAGAAAAATCCCCCCTTGTGAAAAGCGCGTTCGGCGCGTATAATAACCGTAATACTTTTATGCGCGATGGGAGAACGATATGCTCAGATTGCTTTGCCCGCAATGGGTGTTTGACAATTACGAGGCCGTGACGCCGGAATTTTTGAAAGAGCATGGCGTGAAGCTGCTCCTCGCTGACCTCGACTTCACGCTCGCGCCCAAAAGCCAGAGCGAGCCGGACGAGTCGCTCACGCGCTGGATCGGCGCGCTGAAGGAGGCGGGCATCGAGTTTGCGATTTTGTCGAACAATAGAAGCCCCGTGCGCGTGGAAAAGTTCTGCGAGCCGCTTAAAGTCGGCTACGTCGGCCACGCGGGCAAGCCCGGTACGCGCGGCTTTCACGAGGCGATGGCGCGCTACGGCGTGAACGCGGGGGAGACGGCAATGCTTGGTGACAAGCTGCTCACCGACACGCTCGGCGCTCGGCGCAGCGGCGTTCTGATGCTGATGGTCGAGCCGCGCGGCGGCGCGGTGGGTGCGTGGAACCATGTGCTGCACGCCTTGCAGCAGCCGTTCAAGGCCGCAAGCGCGCACGACGAGCGGAAAAAGCACTGAAATTTGCAAATTTCACCCACAACATCAAGAAAAACACTTGCATTGCCGCACTATATGCGGTAAAATACCATAGGTTTAGAACCGATACTTTGTGAATTTGAGGATAGCGATGATATCCTCGGGAATACAGGAGGAAATAGTTATGGCAACGATTACCGCTGGTGAGTTCAGAAACGGTAAAGTATTTGAAATGGAAGGCAAGTACTATCAGGTCGTCGAGTTCCAGCATGTCAAGCCCGGTAAGGGCGCGGCCTTCGTGCGCACCAAGATGAAGAACGTCGTCACCGGCGGCGTGACCGAAACTTCTTTCAACCCCACCGCGAAGTTCGAGGAAGTGGCCATCGAGCGCAAGAACATGGAGTACAGCTACAACGACGGCGATCTGTACTACTTCATGGATCAGGAGACCTATGATATGGTTCCCCTGAACCGCGATATGCTCGGCGATGCGTTCCGCTTCGTCAAGGAGAACACGATGTGCATGATCCTGTCCATCAAGGGCAATGTCTTCGGCGTCGAGCCCCCCAACTTCGTTGACCTTGAGGTCACCGAGACCGAGCCGGGCCTTGCCGGCAACACCGCGACCAACACCCTCAAGCCCGCAACGCTCGAGACCGGCGCGGAGATCAAGGTGCCGCTGTTCATCAACATCGGCGACAAGATCCAGATCGACACCCGCACGGGCGAGTATATCGGCCGCGCCAAGTAATAGACATTAAGTAAGCAGCAACAGGAAAATCGTAGTTCCGGTAACAGAAAGGAGTTTTACGATGGGTATTTCTGAAAAAGTCGCGTATCTCAAGGGCCTGATGGAGGGCATGAACCTGAATGCGGATTCCAACGAGGGCAAGCTGTTCCTCGCGATCGCCGACGTTCTTGACGAGATCGCTCTCGAAGTCGAAGACCTGACCGACGAGGTCATGGAGCTCGGCGACGGCTTGGACGTCATCAGCGACGACCTCGGCGACGTGGAAGATATCGTCTATGATGAAGACGAGGACGACTACGAGGATGAGGAAGACGACGAGGACGACGAGGACGACGAGGAGGAGTGCTACGCCACGACCTGCCCCGAGTGCGAGGAAGAGATCTTCTTCGATGATTCCGTCCTCGAAGACGGCAAGGTCGAGTGCCCCAACTGCGGCGCGACCCTCGAGTTCGACCCCGCCGACCTTGTGGAAGACGAGGAAGAGAAGGACGACTAAGCGTCTGAAAACCGTATAAAGTAAAGGACCGCCACAGCAGGAAACTGCTGTGGCGGTTTTTGCTATTTTGAGGTTATGAAGCGGTGTGCTTCGTCTCCACTGTGCTCTTGCCAATGATCAGATAACAAGGGACACAAGGAACATGATCGCCAATGCGATCTCGAGCACGGAATTCATGCTTGCGAGCAGGGAGTTATCCTTCCACTCGATGTAGGATGTCATATTTGTGGGGATATCATAAATGAAATGCAGCAGCATGGGAATGACGATGTTGCCTGACTTGAGATAGATGACCGCAAAGGTAAATCCGATGGCCCCTGACAGAAAGAAAGCGGAGGTGCTCCAATCGGTCACCACATGAGCCGCCCCAAAGACAAGAAAACTGACAAAGGCATAGAGCAGACGGCTTCAAACGCTTTTATTCCCGTGGAAATATCCTTCCAAAATGAGGAAGCGGTAATTCAGTTCCTCATAAAGGGCAGTCGTGAGCTGCTGCAATAGGATCCTTGCGAAAAACAGCCCTGCGGTGAGACCTGAAATTCCCCTGCATCCGACATAGACGGCGGCCACGTAGCACAGCAGAAATACGAGAAAACCGAGACCCGCTTGCATGGCGATCTTGCTGTTATGAAGGCTTAGAATTTCCCTTGTCGTTTTCCCGTACAACCGTGTTCCGAGCATCAGGATGATGACTCCGAAAGCGGCGCGCAGCATACTGCTGAGCAGATACCATGGAATGCCAGACACAAAATTCACGATGAGCATCGATAACATAAGGAATGCTGTGCCCAGCACGACGGCCCAGAGGATTCCGCTAAATCGTTTATCCCATAGTAATCTCTTCATGCTACCATCCTAAAAGTCTGCGATGATCTTTCGGCATCCAATGCATAAAAAGGTCGTCTGCCAGTTTTCTTCGTAGATCGCGCCGGTGCAGTCGGGGGAGACCAGAGTTGCGCCTGCGTTTTCCATGCTTTTTTTCGTGTACAGCATAGGCGCTTTACAGCCGTTGGGAACAAAGTAGTTATCCCCGCGGGTGCGGAGCTTGCCCTGCTGCATCTCTTTGCCACAGAATGGACACTTCACGGTGTGTTCCTCCCTGAAAATCTCTTTTTGTTAAGGCTCGTTTTTCGCAGCTATGCGGTCATGCAGGCCCGCAAAAATAAAGTGGGCCTATGAGTCCTTCACGGGAGCAATCAGCAGAACTGCCATTATGAAAGCATACAAACCGTACAGGCAGCGGTAACGGTGACGCTCAAGAGACAAGTTGCTTCCGGATGGGTCAATGCATATGCCACAAAAACAACGGCGATCAGCAGCATCACTGACCCGATGGTTCTGCAAACCTTCTTTTTCATGCGGAGATACTCCTTGCCAAATTTTGATTTGGCGGGGAAAGAGTCTCTGCGATATAAAAATCATAGCATGAGGATAATGGAATGGCGAGATAAAGTAGACCCGCCTACGGTTTGTTTACAAATTTCCGGTTGTACGGCGCGCGAAAGCGTGGTAAACTACCTCATAGCAACGAGCGGAGGCGCTGCCGCCGAAGCAATAGACCGGAAAGGAAGAACATACTATGAAAATTGCAATTCCCTGCGAGAATGGCGAAGTGATGCAGCATTTCGGCCATGCCACGGAGTTTACCGTTTACACCATCGAGGATATCAAGCCCATCGAAAAAGAGACCGTCACGTTTGACGATACCGACCACGAGAAGGTCGCGGGCGGGCTCAAATCCCGCGGCGTCGATCTCGTCATCTGCGGGAATATCGGCGAGGGTGCGCACGCCGCCATCGACAACGCGCATATGCTGCTCATTTCCGGCGTGACCGGAAATGCCGACGAGGCGGTCGACAGCTTCCTCCAGGGCAATCTGGAGCTGATGACCGGCGACAGCAGCGCGAGTGCCGGCGGCTGCGGCGCGGGCTGCGGGGCCGGATGCAGTGCATGCGGCGGTGGCTGCGGCGGTTGTGGCGGCGGCTTCCACGAGCCGTACGTCGAGACGCGCACGTTCACCGATATCGTCACGCTGACGGAAGAAAACTTCCAGACTGAGGTGCTCGACGATCCGGGCCTCATCATCATCGACTTCTGGGCCGAGTGGTGCCAGCCGTGCAAGATGATGGCGCCTGTCTTTGCCGAGCTCAACGGGGAAGAGGACAAGGTCAAGTTCTGCAAGGTCAACGTCGACGAGCAGCCGAACCTCGCTTCGATGTTCGGTATCGACTCCATCCCGACGCTCGCCGTCGTGCAGGACCGCCACACGCTGAGCGGCATGGTCGGTGTGCACGATAAGGCCGACATCAAGGCGATGCTGGAGAAGTGCAAGGCATGAGAATTCGATACAACGAAGACGCGGAGGTCGTCGCCCGCCTGCGCGCCGCGCTCTTAAAGCGCGATTTACAGTGCCCCTGCCGCTTGCAGAAGATCGAGGACAACGTCTGCATGTGCAAGGAGTTCCGCGACCAGATCGCTGACCCCGAATTCGAGGGCTACTGCCACTGCCGTTTGTACTACAAGGAAAAGTAAAAATTGGTTATAGACCTATGGTATTTTACCACACGTCTGAAAAAAGCACCGCCTTTGTGCGGTGCTTTTTCATTCCATCAAGCGCTGCATATCCTGCGGGATAGGCGCTGTAAAGTGTAATTTCTGTCCGGTGAGCGGCTGGGTGAACCACAGCTCGTACGAGTGCAGCGCGGGGCGGGCGATGAGGGTTTTGTCCTCCGTGCCGTAGAGCCAGTCGCCCGCGAGGGGATGACCGAGGTATGCCATGTGGACGCGAAGCTGATGCGTGCGACCCGTCTGTGGGCGCAGGCGCAGGAGCGTGAAGCGGCCGCTTACTTGCAGAGTCTCGTACTCCGTGAGGCTCTGAAGTCCGTCCGCGCGCACGCAGCGGCGGATGATGGAGCCCTCCGCGCGGCCGATCGGCGCGTCGATGACGCCGCACGGCGGTTCAACTCTGCCGACGGCGACAGCGCGGTACTCGCGCCGCAGATCGCTTGAGTGCAGTGCGCGGCGCAGGCGGTCGTGCACATAGCCATTTTTCGCGGCGATGAGGAGGCCAGACGTCCCTTTGTCAAGCCTGCTGACAAAATGCGGCACGCTGCCCTCGCCGAGATAACTCGTCAGCATCGCTGCAAGGCTCGGCGCGGAGGCGTCACCCGACTTCGGGTGCATGGCGACGCCCGCAGGCTTGTTGAGCACGAGCAGGTCGTCGTCCTCGTAGACGATGTCGGGCTTTGCCGCATTTGCGCAGTACAAGTCCTCGCGCGGCGTACGCTCGCTGAGGACGACGCTGACGGTGTCACCCGCGTGGACGATTGTGTTGACATGGACGCTCTGTCCGTTCAATAAAATGGCGTTTTCGCGCCATTTGAGGCTTTTGAGCAGCGTGTAGGAAAGCTGAAGACTGCCGCGCAGGATGCCTTTGACCATGCGGCCGTCCTCCTCCGGCGTCACGGTGTATGTGAGAATGCGCATGGAAGCCCTCCTTTCCCGAAGTAAACAGCGCGTAAAATTCACACATAGTATACCATCTTCGCGCGAAAAATGATATACTGAATCACACTTCGGCGCTGCCGAAAAACAAGCAACAGGAGGGCAATGGCATGGACAAGAGAACCATCTGCCTTTTGAACGATTCCTTTCCGCCCGAGATCGACGGCGTGGCGAACGCCGTCGTGAACTACGCGAAAAACATCACGAAAAGCGGCGAAAACGCCATTGTCGTCACGCCGACAATGCCCGGCGCGGACGACAGCGCGTTCCCCTTTCCCGTGCTGCGCTACCCGAGCATCGACACGCGCAAGAAGCTCGGCTACGTGGCGGGCTATCCGTTTTCACCCGAGACCGCGCGCGTGCTGACGGAGCAGAAGGTCGAACTGATGCACACGCATTGTCCCATCACGTCGTGCCTGCTGGCGCGCTCGCTGCGCGCCGTGGTCGACGCGCCGCTCGTGCTGACGTATCACACGAAGTACGATGTCGATATCGCCAAGGCTGTGCGCGGCAAGCTCTTGCAGGAGAGCGCCATTCGCGCGCTGGTGCAGAACATCGCAAGCTGCGATGAGGTCTGGGTCGTGAGCCGCGGGGCAGGGGAAAATCTGCGCTCGCTCGGCTACGAGGGCGACTACATCGTGATGGAAAACGGCGTGGATGTGCCGCGCGGGCGGGTGTCTGACGAGGCCATCGCCGCGGCGACGGGCAGATATGACCTGCCGCAGAACGTGCCGGTCTTTCTCTTCGTCGGGCGGCTGATGTGGTACAAGGGTATCCGCATCATTTTAGATGCGCTGAAAACGCTGCGCGAGAAAAATGTCGACTTCCGCATGGTGTTTGTCGGCGAGGGCGCAGACGGCGCGGAGATCCGCAGCTATGCGGAAGAGCGGAAGCTCTCCGACCGCTGCTTTTTCACAGGTGCGATCTCTGACCGCGAGATCATCCGCGCGTGGTATGGCAGATCCGACCTGTTTCTCTTCCCGTCGACGTTCGACACGAACGGCCTTGTCGTGCGCGAGGCCGCAGCCAGCGGTACGGCGACTGTGATGATCCGAAATTCCTGCGCGTCCGAGGGCGTGGGTGACGGGCGAAACGGCTTTTGCATCGAGGAAAACGCCGCGGCGATGGCGGCAAAGCTCGAAGAGCTCTGCCGTGCGCCGGAGGTGATGCAAGTGGTCGGCGAAAACGCCCAGCGCGAGCTGTACGTTTCATGGGAGACGGCGGTGCAGCGCGCCATGGCACGCTACGAGGTCGTCATCGACAATTACCGCAGCGGAAAATATCCGAAGCGCGAGCGCTTCGGCGACGAGTTTTTCAAAACGCAGGGCGGGCTGATGAAGGCCTTTGCCAGCGTGGGCGAGCTGAGCGAGGAGATCGCCGCGGGGCTGCGCATTGAGCGCGACGAGGCGTTGCAGACCATTGTCCGTTCGCGGCAGGAGCTTCGCGGGCGGTTCGGCGAGACAAAGCAGGAGCTCGCCGAGCGCTACGAGACGATTTTGCAAAAAGTGGACCGCTATTTATGAGAAAAAGACGAGCGAAAATTCGCTCGTCTTTTCTTCTTAATCTTCGTGTTTTGGCTTTTCCGCGGCGAACCACATGTTCCACTGGAAGGAGTACGCCCTACGCGACGCCTCGTCCGCGCAAATTAGACGCACGCGCGACGGCTGTGCGTGCTCATAGCCGTAGTCCATGATGGCGCGCAGGACGCGGTAGGCGGCCTTCAGGTCGCTGTCTGTGCAGGAGAGGGTCAGCGTGTCGCCGTCCGTGAGCGGCAGAAGTTCGGTCGCATGGTCGGAAGAGGGGAGGGCGGAGATGTCCCCGCAGATGATCTCAACGGTCATGGCAGCCTCCTCAGCGGTTCAGATACGCGCGGCACTTCGCCTCCGCGTCGTGCGCAAGCTGTTCTTCGTCGACTGTGACAAGATGACCGTGGTCGACCGTCACACGGCCCTGAACGACTGTGTAGTCAACGGGGCCGCGCACGCCGACAGTGCCGAGCACGCTTTTGGGGTCAAAGCACGAGCCGACGAGCTCGAGCCTGCGCGAGTCGATCATGAAGAGGTCGCAGCACTTGCCGACCTCGAGCGAGCCGATGTCGTCGCTGCGGCCAAGGATGGCCGCGCTGCCGCATGTTGCCATCTTGAGCACGTCGTAACCGCTGGGGGCAGCTTTGCTGCTGTTCAAACGGTGCAGCAGGAACGCGACGCGCAGTTCCTCCATCAGCGATGAGCCGTCGTTCGAGGCTGAACCGTCAACCGCGAGGCCGACCGGCACGCCGAGCTTCAGCATCTCGGGCACGCGGGCGATGCCGGAGGCGAGCTTCATGTTCGAGATCGGGCAGTGCGCCACGCCGGTGTGCGTCTTTGCCAGCACGCGCAGTTCCTCGTCGTTGAAGTGGATGCCGTGAGCGAACCAGACGTCGCTGCCCGTCCAGCCGAGGCGCTCCATGTACTCGAGCGGGCGGACGCCCTCGCGCGCGAGCATGAAGTGTTCTTCGTCCTTCGTCTCGCACAGGTGGGTGTGCAGGCGCACGCCGTACTCTCGTGCGAGCACCGCGCTCTCGCGCAGAAGGTCGGCAGACACGGAGAACGGCGAGCACGGGGCGAGCGCAACGCGGTGCATCGCGCCGAACGACTTGTCGTGGTATTTCTCGATGACACGGGCAGAATCGGCCATGATCTCGTCGACCGTCTGCACGACGCTGTCGGGCGGCAGGCCGCCGTCCTTGACAGAGAGGTCCATACTGCCGCGCGAGGCGTACATGCGCGCGCCGATCTCGTCCGACGCGGCAAACTGCGCGCCAATGAGGTCGCCCGCGCCCGCAGGGAAGACATAGTGATGGTCGAAGCAGGTCGTGCAGCCGTGCTTCATCAGCTCGCCAAGGCCCGTGAGCGTCGAGAGGCGGATGACGTCCTCGTCGAGGTTTTTCCAGATCTCATAGAGCGTTTTGAGCCAGTCGAAGAGCTCCATGTTCTGTACTTCCGGCAGGTTGCGGGAAAAGACCTGATAGAGATGATGGTGCGTGTTGACAAGGCCGGGGTAGCAGAGCATGTGGCTCGCGTCAATCACCTTTTCCGCCTCCTGCGGCAGATTTTTACCGATCGCGCGGATGAATCCATCCTCAGCATACAGATCGACGTTTTCATAAACCGTGTCCGCGTCATCACACGACACCAGCGAACGAATGTTTTGAATGAGCAGAGTAGACATAGCAATACCTCTTAGACCCGCGCCAAACGCAGGCAGATTTAGTGAAAAATAGCAAGAAGCGCATTTTGCTGCCTCCAGCGGCAAAACAGCTCAAAAGCCTCGCAGAGTTTCACGCCGCGCACGGCGTGAAATAAATTGGAATTCGTCGCGGAGGACGACATGCGCGTCCGCAGCGACACTTTGCAGCGATTGGAGCGGTGAGCGACAAGCGCTGAAACTTGTCTAAAACAAAAGCACCCATCGGGTGCTTTTGTTTTAAGATTTATCTCTCTTCGCGGAAGTAGCTCAGACCCAGCGATGCGGGCGGCTGATCCTCGCGCTTCTTGCGCAGCGACACGATGATCAGAACGACCAGCGTGACGACGTAGGGGAGCATCTTGTAGAGCTCCTTGATGGCAAGGTTGGTGCCGGTGGGGATGAAGATATAGAGGATGTAGAACCCGCCGAACAGGATGGAGGCCAGCACGCTGACGTTCGGACGCCAGATCGTGAAGATGACGAGCGCGATGGCGAGCCAGCCGCGGTCGCCGAAGGCATTGTTGGACCAGACGCCGCAGGCGTAGTCCATGACGTAATACAGGCCGCCGAGACCCGCGATCATGCTGCCGATGCAGGTGGCGAGGTATTTGTACTTCGTCACGTTGATGCCGGCTGCGTCCGCCGTCGCTGCGCTCTCGCCCACGGCGCGCAGGTGAAGACCCGTGCGGGTGTGCTTGAGGAAGTACGACGCGAACAATGCGATGACGATGGCAAGGTAGGCAAGGAAGCCGTAGGACAGGAAGACCTGACCGAACCAGCCGCCGACATTCAGGGATTTGCTGAAATAGGCGCTCGTCGCGCTCAGCGCGATGGAGGGGACTTCACTGTCGGTCAGCTTGATGAGCGAGCCGCCGAAGAAGTTGCCGATGCCGACGCCGAACGTCGTGAGCGCAAGACCCGTGACGTTCTGGTTGGCGCGCAGCGTAACGGTCAGCAGGCAGTAGAGAAGGCCCATCAGAAGCGAGCCCAAAAGCGAGCAGAGCATCGGGATACCGATGGCGAGGAACGCGTTCATGTCGGCAGCCGGGGTGGACTGCTCGTAGAAGAACGCGCCGATGACGCCGCAGATACCGCCGACGTACATCACGCCCGGAATGCCGAGGTTCAGGTTGCCGGACTTTTCCGTCAGGATCTCACCGGTGCTGCCGTAGAGCAGGGGAATGCCCTGCATGACCGCACGGGGAAGAAAAGCAGTTAGATCAAATGTCATTGCTTCACGCCTCCTTCTTGCTCTTGCGCAGGCTGACCTTGTAGCTGATGAAAAACTCGCTGCCGATGATGAAGAAGAGGATGATGCCCGTCAGGATATCGGCGAAGGAGTGGTTCAGGCCGAACACGCTGGAGATCTCGCTCGCGCCGCGGCTCAGGACCACGATAAGAAGGCTCGTGAAGATCATCATGATGGGGTTGAACTTGGCCATCCAGGAGACCATGACCGCTGTGAAGCCGCGTCCGCCGACGATGGTGGTGGTCAGCGTGTGGTCCGTACCGGCGGTGAGCAGCAGGCCGATGAGGCCGCAGATCGCGCCGGAGAGGATCATCGTGCGCACGATGACGCGCTCGACCTTGATGCCCGCATAGCTCGCGGTGCGCTGGCTCTCACCGACAACGGCGATCTCATAGCCGTGCTTGCTGTAATTGAGATAGATGTACATAACGCCCGTGAGGATCGCCACAAGCAGGATCGGGAGGAGATAGCGCTGGCCGCCGAGAACGGGGAGCCAGCCGGCCTCGGTATTCTGGTTGATGATACCGATCTTGCCCGAGCCCTTGGGCACTTCCCACACGATGATGAAGAACGCGGCGAGCTGTGTCGCGATGTAGTTCATCATGAGCGTGAAGAGCGTTTCGTTCGTGTTCCACTTGGCCTTGAAGATACCGGGGAGGAAGCCCCACAGCGCGCCTGCCGCGACGGAGGCGACGATCATAATGACGATGAGAAGACCGTTGGGGATCTTGCCGCCAAGGCAGATCATGCAGGCCGCGGTGGCAAGGCAGCCGATGAGCACCTGACCCTCGGCACCGATGTTCCAGAAGCGCATCTTGAACGCGGGCGTGACCGCGAGCGAGATGCCGAGCAGGATCGCGAGGTTATGGAACGTGACCCAGCTCTTGCGCGACGTACCGAACGCGCCGTAGAGGATCGTGGAGTAGACCTTGATGGGATTTTCGCCCGTCAGCAGCGTTGTGACGATCGCGCAGACGATCAAAGCGAGCACGATCGCGCCGCCGCGGATCAAAACGGCCTTGTACCAGGGGAGCGTATCGCGCTTGGCGATGTGGAAGAGCGACTGTTTCTTATTCATCCTTGTTGCCTCCCCTCACGAGCGTCATCAGTGCGCCGACCTCGCGCTTGTCGGTCTTTCTGGCGTCGACCACGCCGGAGACCTGACCGCCGCAGAGAACGACGATGCGGTCGCACAGCTCAAGCAGCACGTCGAGGTCTTCGCCGACATAGACGACGGCGACGCCGTGCATCTTCTGCTCTGTCAGCAGGTTGTAAATGGTATAGGAGGTGTTGATGTCCAGGCCGCGCACGGCGTAAGCGGTCATCAGCACGGCGGGGGACTGGGCGATCTCGCGTCCGACAAGCACCTTCTGCACGTTGCCGCCGGACATGCGGCGCACGGGGAAGGACGTGCTGGGCGTGACGACGCCGAGCTCTTCCCAGATGCGGTTGGCGAGCGCTTCGGGATCCTTGCGGTTGAGGAACAGACCCTTACCCTTGCGCCAGGAGCGCAGCATCATGTTGCCCGTCATGCCCATCGAGCCGACCAGGCCCATGCCGAGTCGGTCTTCGGGGACGAACGACATCGAAATGCCGCTCTTGCGGATCTTCATCGGGTCGAGACCGACGAGTTCCTTTTCCTTGCCGCCGTCGGGCGGATAGAACGTGACATGGCCGGAGGCAACGGGGTAGAGGCCCGCAATGGACTCGAGCAGCTCGCGCTGGCCGCTGCCTGCGACGCCCGCGATGCCGAGCACCTCGCCCGCGTTGATGGTGAAGCTGACATCGTCCAGACGCTTGACGCCAAGCTCGTCGTAAGCCGTCAGGCCTTCGATGACGAGGCGCTTTTCAACGTCCTTCGGCTCGGGGCGGCTGATGTTCAGGCTCACCGTGTGGCCGACCATCATGTCGGTCAGCGATTGCTGGTCGGCGTCCTTGGTGGCGACGTCACCGACGTATTCGCCCTTGCGCAGCACGGCCACGCGGTCGGACACATCGAGCACCTCGTGCAGCTTATGCGTGATGATAATGAGGGACTTGCCGTCGGCCTTCATGTTTCGCATGATGGCGAAGAGCTTGTCCGTCTCCTGCGGGGTGAGCACTGCGGTCGGCTCGTCCAGAATGAGGATGTCCGCCCCGCGGTAGAGCACCTTGACGATCTCGACGGTCTGCTTCTGCGAAACGGACATGTCGTAGATCTTCTGATTGGGGTCGATGTCGAACCCGTATTTGTCGCAGATCTCTTTGACCTTTTTGCTGGCTTCGGCAATGTCGAGCTTGCCTTCAAGGCCGAGGATGATATTCTCCGTTGCGGTGAAAAGATCAACGAGCTTGAAGTGCTGGTGGATCATACCGATGCCGTGTTCGAACGCATCCTTGGGGGAGGCGATCGTGACGGGTTCGCCGTGAATGTAGATTTGCCCCTCGTCGGGGAAATAGATGCCGGAGAGCATGTTCATCAGCGTCGTCTTGCCGCTGCCGTTTTCGCCGAGCAGCGACAGGATCTCGCCCTCGTGCAGCTCAAGGTTGATGGCGTTGTTCGCCACCACTTTACCGAACCGCTTCGTGACATTCTCCATTTTAACTGCGCATGCAGTTCCCAAGGCGGTCACCCCTTTTTCCGCTGGAGGGCACAGGAAGAAAACCCCGCAGCATTGTATTTGTACAAGTCATATATTAGCATAATTGAACGGCGTTGTAAATGTAAAACAGAAAAAAACACAAAAAAAATTAGAAGCGTACAAAAATTTTTAGCAAAATAGCGAAAAGTGCCATAAAAAGAAAAAAGATATCGGGCTGCCCGAAGGCAGCCCGATATGTAGTAGCAGAAACAATTAGCCGAAATTAGTATCCAGCAGATCAATGCCGTCGATCATGAGCTGGAAGTACGGGGCGGAACGGGCGGTGGACTCAGCCAGATAACCGTCCTGGACGACCTCGGTGTCGGGGGTGTAGTCGGGATCGGTGTCGACGTCAGCCATGTAAGAGGTGACAGGCTGGCCGTCCACGGTGAAGGTGGAGCAGTCGAAGACGTGGAGCTCGCCGCTCTCAAGCTTGGCGGTCGCATCGGCAATGGCCTCAGCGGTGCCCTCGGCAGCAACGTTCTCGTTCAGGTCGGTCAGCACGACGGAGCCGGTAGCAAGGGTGCCGGTCCAGTCAGCGTCGATGGCCTCGCCGTTCATGGCAGCCTTGATGGCGTACTCATAGTAGGGGGCCCAGTCGATGCGGGAGGAGATCAGATAGGTGTTGGGGCAGGCGGCCTCGGTGGAACCGTTGTAGGAAACGTCGGGAACACCGGCGGTCTCGCAAGCGGTGGGAGCGCCCATGGAGTCGGCGTGCTGGCTGATGAGCTTGCAGCCGTTCTTGATGAGCTTCTGCGCGCCTTCCTTCTCGGCGGTCTCGTCATACCAGCTGCCGGTGAAGGTGACTTCCATCGTGGCAGTGGGGCAGACGGAGCGAGCGCCCAGGAAGAAGGAGGTGTAGCCAGAGATAACCTCGGCATAGGTGAAGGCGCCGACGTAGCCAATCTTGGCCTCGTCTGCGGTGAACTCACCGTTGGCGATCATCTCGTTGAGCTTCATACCGGCAGCGATACCGGCGAGGTAACGGCCCTCATAGATGGAAGCGAAGGCGTTGTGGTAGTTGCTCAGACCCTCGGTGTGCGCCTTGGTGCCGGTGGAGTGGCAGAACTGCACGTCGGGGAAGTCCTTCGCGGCCTGGATCATGTAGTCTTCGTGACCGAAGGAGTCGGCGAAGATGATGTTGCAGCCGGCGTCGGCGAGCTCAGCGGCCTTGTCGTAGCACTCCTGACCTTCGGGAACGTTGGTCACGATGGTGTACTCGACGCCGAGCGTCTCGCAGGCCTCTTTTGCAGCGTTGATGAAGTTGAGGTCGTAGGTGGAGTTTTCGTCGTGGAGCATGATGAAGCCGACCTTGAAATCGGTGACTTCGTTGTTGTCCTGATCGTCGGTGTTGGTATCGTCCTTCTTATCGCCGCAGGCGACGAGGGCGAGGACCATCACGAGACTCAGGAGCAGTGCAAGGAACTTCTTCATTTCGGTAAATCCTCCTTAAATTTTACGGCAATCAAAAGATTTGAATACCGTTATCACCATGATACATAAAAAGGGGAAATTTATCAACAGGAAAAAGAAAAAATGAGGGTCAAACTTGACCAAAAAAGCAGCATGAATTTTTGTCCATAGCGGAGAAAGCGCGAAAAAAAGGGCCCGCTTTTTGAAACGGACCCTTTTTAGGAAGGTTTGGCGGGATTTACATCTGCACGCGGGTGCCGGTCTTGCCTTCGATGCCCTCGGCAGCCTTTTCAAGCAGCGTGATGAGCGCGACGCGGCCGGGCTTGCTCTCAGCAAACGACATGGCGGCCTGGACCTTCGGCAGCATGGAGCCGGGGGCAAACTGCTTTTCGTCGATATACTTGCGCGCCTCGTCCGGCGTCAGGGTGTCGAGACCCTTCTGGTCGGGCTTGCCGAAGTTGATGGCGACCTTTTCAACGGCCGTCAGGATGACGAGCATGTCCGCGTCGAGCAGCTCTGCGAGCTTGGCGGAGGCAAAGTCCTTGTCGATGACCGCGGGCGTGCCGTAGAGCTTGCCGTCACGGCAAACGACGGGGATGCCACCGCCGCCGACCGTGATGACGACCGTACCGTTGTCGACGAGCGCCTTGACAGTGTTCTTTTCAATGACGTCGATCGGCTTGGGAGAGGGAACGACCTGACGGTAGCCGCGGCCCGCGTCCTCGACCATCGTATAGCCCTTTTCCGCGGCGATGCGGTCGGCGGTCTCCTTGTCGTAGAACGCGCCGACGGGCTTGGTCGGATGCTGGAAAGCGGGGTCAGCCTCGTCGACGAGCACCTGCGTCACGACGGTCGCGACGTCCTTGTTCATGCCGCGGGAGGCGAGCTCGTTGCCGATGGCGTTCTGCAGGTGGTAGCCGATATAGCCCTGGCTCATCGCGCCGCACTCGGGGAAGGGCATGTCGGACTTGATGGCCTTGGCCTCGGCGGCGGTGGCCATGCCGAGGTTGATCATGCCGACCTGCGGGCCGTTGCCGTGGGCGATGATGACCTCGTTGCCCTGCGCGATCAGGTCGACGATGGGCTTTGCGGTCTCGGTGACAAGGGCGAGCTGCTCGTAGGGGGTGTTGCCCAGCGCGTTGCCGCCGAGGGCGATGACGATTCTTTTGCTCATGATGACTATCTCTCCTTTGATTTTTTGAAAACTCTCTTCTCTCAAAAGCGGCTGACAAAAGCGGCTGACCCGCCTTTTTACATATGAAATGCGCCTTAGAACATCTTGCGCTCTTCGCCGGACTTGTCCATCTCCATCAGCGCGCGGACGGGGTCTTTGACCTGCGCGAGGAACATCATTGCGGCGATGATATACGGCTTGTAGGAAGCCTGCTTATACAGGGGGACGATATAGCGGTCGAACACGCTGTTGTCGACCTCGCCCTCAGGGCAGGAAAGACCGGTGATGTCGGCGGGCAGGCAGTGGAGATAGAGCGCCTTGCCGTCCTTGGTGAGCTTCATCATCTCTTCGGTGCAGGCCCAGTCCTTGTGCTCGGCGTTCTGCGCGAGCAGCTTTTTCTCCAGCTCGTCGATGCCGTCCTTGTCGCCGGCCTGATAGAGCTTCGTGCGCTCCTCCATGGCCTTGAACGGCGCCCAGGACTTGGGATAGACGATGTCGGCGTCCTTGAAGGCTTCCTTCATGTCGTTGCACTTCTTGAAGCTGCCGCCAGTGGCCGCCGCGTTCTTCTTGGCGATCTCCTCGACCTCGGGCATGACCTCGTAGCCTTCGGGGTGAGCGAGGGTGACATCCATGCCGAAGCGGGTGAAGAGGCCGATAACGCCCTGCGGGACGGAGAGGGGCTTGCCGTAGCTCGGGGAATAGGCCCATGTCATGGCGACCTTCTTGCCCTTGAGGTTCTCCACGCCGCCGAAGTAGTGGATGATGTGGAGCATATCGGCCATGCACTGCGTCGGGTGGTCGACGTCGCACTGGAGGTTCACAAGCGTCGGGCGCTGTTCGAGGATGCCGTCGCGGTAGCCCTCTTCGAGCGCGTCCATGAAGGTCTTCTGATACTTGTGGCCCTCGCCGATGAACATATCGTCGCGAATGCCGATGACGTCAGCCATGAACGAGACCATGTTCGCCGTCTCGCGCACGGTCTCGCCGTGTGCGATCTGGGACTTCTTTTCATCGAGCACCTGCTCCTCAAGACCCAGCAGGTTGCACGCGGAGGCAAACGAGAAGCGCGTGCGCGTGGAGTTGTCACGGAAGATCGAAATGCCGAGGCCGGAATTGAAGATCTTCGTGTTCTTGTTGCGCTCGCGCAGGTCGCGCAGCGCGTCGGCCACGGTGAAGACCGCGTCGATCTCCTCGTCGCTCTTGTCCCACGTCCAGTAGAAGTCGCTCTTGTACATGTTATTGATGTGCAGAGTCTCAAGGTGGCGTGCCAGTTCAACAGTCTTGCTCATAGATAATTTTCTCCTTTATTTTATAGTATATTAAAAATCGTTTGAAATATTTGCGCCGCGCACGGCGCAAATGATCTTGATCCGTTTTTTGCCGCGACATGCGCGTGGCAAAAAACACTTCTCACGCAGCGCGCGTCGAGCCAAAGGCGAGGCGCGAAGCGGAGTGCAGCCTCTTAATATCAAATGACGGGCGAAGCACGTTATTTGATATTATTGCCCGTTAACTCCTGACGGAAGGAGGTGGCAGAGCCGTCCTTATTCTCCGGCTTGTAGAGACCGGGGACAGCCGCGTACAGCGCCGCGCAGGTGACGAGGTCCTGCTTCCAGGTGATCTCGTTGGGCGCGTGGGCCTGAGATTCAGCGCCGGGGCCGAAGCCGACGCAGGGGATGCCGTAGCGGCCCTGAATAGAAACGCCGTTCGTGGAGAACGTCCACTTGTCAGTTAAGGGACGGCCAGTGCGCGTGGACATGGCTTTTTCGTCCGCGCCGATGCGCTCGGTGCCCCAGAGAGCGTGGTGCGCGTCGACGAGCGCCTGCACGTGGGGCGCGGTCTCCTTGTTGATCCAGGTGGGGAAGAAAGCCTCGGTCTCGTAGACGTGGCCGGTCCAGGACGGACGGTCGTACATGTACATGGAGACCTTGATATCCTTGGCGTACTTCTTGCACGCGGGCAGGTCCTCAATCTCCTTCAGGCAGGACTGGTAGGTCTCGCCTGCGGTCATGCGGCGGTCGATGGAGATCGAGCAGCTGTCAGCGACGGCGCAGCGGGAGGGAGAGGTGAAGAAGATCTGGCTTGTGGTGCAGGTGCCGCGGCCAAGGAAGCGCGCATCCTCCCAATGCTCAGGATTATACTTTGGATCGAGCATCTTGACAAGGCCTTTGATCTCCTTGTCGTCAGCGGCGTCGTTCTCGTTGAGGTCGCGTACGTTCAGAATGACCTCGGCCATCTTGTGGATGGCATTGTCGCCGCGCTCAGGCGCGGAGCCGTGGCAGGAGACACCGTGCATGTCGACGCGGATCTCCATGCGGCCGCGGTGACCGCGGTAGATGCCGCCGTCGGTCGGCTCGGTGGAGATGACGAATTCGATCTGGTTTCTCGCGTCCTCGGGGCCCTTGAAGTATTCGTTGACGATGGACTGCCAGCACATGCCGTCGCAGTCCTCCTCCTGCACGGAGCCGACGACCATGATCTTGTAGCCCTCGGGAATGAGGCCGAGGTCCTTCATGATCTTCGTGCCGTAGGCCGCCGCAGCCATGCCGCCCTCCTGGTCGCTGCCGCCGCGGCCGTAGATGACCTTGTCATCCTCGTAGCCCTCGTACGGGTCGTGCGTCCAGTTTTCGCGGTTGCCGATGCCGACGGTGTCGATGTGGGAGTCGATGGCGATGATCTTGTCGCCCGAGCCCATCCAGCCGATGACGTTGCCGAGCGCGTCGAACTCGACCTTATCGTAACCGAGCTTCTTCATCTCCTCGGCGATGCGGTGGGCGACGCCCTTTTCCTCGCAGCTCTCGCTGGGGATGGCGATCATATCACGCAGGAAGCGGGTCATATCGGGGCCGTAGGCCTGTGCGGCTTTCTTAATGGCTTCGAAATCCATGGTAAAACCTCCGTTAAAAGTAATAGTATTTTCTATCGATCGGGGTCAATTTTCTGTTACACTGTCTTTATCATAGCATAAGAACGGCAGTTGTCAAACAAAAAATTTGCATTTCAAAAATTTTTTAAGAAAGTGATTGCAATTCGATCAATTTATGGTATTATAGGGATGAAAGAACATGCCCGTTCCGATGGAAAGCTGTGCAAATTGCACAGCAAAATAGGGCGGACGGGCGATCAGAGGAGGGATAGACCATAGAAGCCGCAACGCTGAAGACACTGGAGCAGGTCGCAAAGGGCATCGCCGCGACCTTTGGCAGCCATTGTGAGGTGGTGATCCACGATGTGGGCGCCAAGCACCCCGAGCATTCCATCGTTGCCATCGAGAACGGCCACGTCACAGGCCGCAAGGTGGGCGACGGCGCGTCGCACGTTGTTTTAGAGCAGGTGCGTCAGGCCGACGCGCAGCCGAGCGACCACTTGAGCTACCTCACCAAAACGCCGGACGGGAAGATCCTCAAGTCCTCTACCATGTATATCCGCGGCAGGAACGGCAAGGTCGCCGCAATCCTTGGCATCAATTACGACATTTCCTCGCTCCTGATGGTCGAGGATGCGGTGCACGAGCTGATCGACACAAAGGATAAGACGCAGGGCGAGCCGGAAAAGATCGTCAACGTCAATGACCTGCTTGACGAGCTCATCGCCCAGTCGGTCGCGCTTGTCGGTAAACCCGTCGCGCTGATGAACAAGGAAGATAAGATGCGCGCCATCGGTTTTTTGAGCCAGAACGGAGCATTCCTTGTCACAAAGTCCGGAGACAAGATCGCAAAATACTTCGGCATATCCAAATACACACTATATTCTTATATTGACAAACAACAGGAGGAGAAGTGAACCATGGGCAAGATCGATTTGACCATCAACAAGACCGGCCTGCAGCACAACATTGAGAAGGCCAAGGAAAACAACGTTATCATCCCGACCATCGCGCAGATGCAGCATCCTGAGACCATCCCTGAGAAAATTCAGGAAAAGCTCAAGACCGTCGGCCTTTGGGACGTCAACCCGCTGAACCTCTTCCGCATCACGTGGAAGAACGAAGCCAAGGAGTCCGGCGGCCTCTATCAGGCCGTGCCGAATTATGTTGAAATTCCGTCCGAGCTCTCCGGCGTTCCCTGCCGCATCCTCGCCATGGCGGGCAAGTGGTTCCCCACGGGCTGCCACAAGGTCGGCGCTTCGTTCGGCTGCCTCGCCCCGCGCCTCGTCACCGGCCAGTTCGACGCGACGTATCATCACGCCGTGTGGCCCTCCACCGGTAACTACTGCCGCGGCGGCGCGTTCAACTCGAAGCTCCTCGCCGTCGACTCCGTCGCCATTCTCCCCGCGGAGATGAGCAAGGAGCGCTTCGACTGGCTCTCCAAGATCGCCGGTCAGGTCATTGCGACGCCGGGCTGCGAGTCCAACGTCAAGGAGATTTTCGACAAGACCTGGGAGCTCAAGCAGGACCCCAGCATGATGATCTTCAACCAGTTTGAAGAGATGGGCAACCCGCTGTGGCACTACAATGTCACGGGCTACGCCCTTGCAGACCTCTTCGAGGCCGTGAAGAAGCCCGGCCAGCGTCTCGCGGGCGCGTGCTTCACATCCGGTTCCGCCGGTACGATGAGCGCGGGTGACCTCCTCAAGGAGCGTTATCCAGGCATGAAACTCGGTGTGGGCGAAGCGCTCCAGTGCCCGACGATCCTGAATAACGGCTTCGGCGGCCACCGCATTGAGGGCATCGGCGACAAGCACATCCCCTGGATCCACAACGTGAAGAACACTGATATGGCCATCGCCATCGACGATGAGGATTCCCAGCGTTTGCTGCGCCTTTTCAACACGGCAGAGGGTAAGAAGTACCTCAAAGAAGAGCTCAAGCTCTCCGACGAGCTCATCGAAAAGCTCACCTGGCTCGGCATCTCCGGCATTGCAAACGTCCTGTGCTGCATCAAGATGGCCAAGTACTATGAGCTGACCGAGGACGATGTCGTCTGCACCGTTCTGACCGACTCCGCTGTGATGTACGGCAGCCGCATTGAGGAGCTCAACGAGAAGCACGGCGCCTACAGCGAAGAGGAAGCCCGCCTTGACCACAACCTGCACATGCTCGGCCTGAAGACCGACAGCATGATGGAGCTGACGTACGAGGACCGCAAGCGCATCCACAACCTCAAGTACTACACCTGGGTCGAGCAGCAGGCGCGCGACGTCAAGGACCTCAACGCCCTCTGGTACGACACCAAGGGCACGTGGGACGCTGTCCACGCGCAGGCGAAGGAGCTCGACGAGCTTATCAACGAGTTCAACGAGGCCACCGGCCTTCTCAAAGCGCTCTAAGAGCGCGAAAGGGGAGCAGGAACCCCTTGCTCCAAACCCTGTTAGGATGATAAAAGGGGGTATCTCGAAGAGATGCCCTCTTTTTTATACCCCTCAAAGGGGGGACGCGCCCTGCGGGCGCGGGGAAAGCAGCGCCGCAGGCGCTGCACGAATGCGACCCCCATTTTCTTT